>FUFK010037529.1_pt1 | contig 27367 bp, 12 predicted proteins | sample 1021851 | NCBI WGS metagenome assembly FUFK01 (sample SAMEA51879418, study PRJEB19060) | metagenome
CCAGCTCCAACTTCAGGGAAACTTAGACCAACGAAGAAACCTTCAGCTGTTGCGCCATCATCTACAGATTCAACACCTGCACTTAAAGTTACNGCATCAAAAGCGTAGTAGCCGTTNACTCCCCAAGCAGTTGTTGNTTCTGCATCAGCATAAGCAACTGATACACCGTAAGAGTCTGCAGAGTAAGCAGCTTCAATACCGTATATATCAGNACCTTCTTCTGTCAAAATNNNATCANTCNCAGAAGAAACACCACCNGCTANTGAGAATCCGCTATCAAAAGCGTATGACATAGCTGCAGTAACACCANNACCGCCTACACCAACAGTACTTCCTGTTCCACAGTTACCCATGTAATCAGTGAAAGAACTATAAGCACAAGCTCCAGTGTATACACCACTAATNTCAGTTGAATCACCAACCATTACTGTTGCACCACCNACTGGGAATGTATATGTAAGTCCNTCAACTGTTAGNACATCAGAAGTATCNTCNAAAGCTAAAGCGCCAGAAGNACCATCACCTATATCAATAGNTACGTCNAGTGAATCTTCACCAGTGAANCTAGTTGATAGACCGATACCCATTTGGTAGCCAAATGNTGNTGCCTCAGAAGCTGCNCCATCTTCAGCACCAACAACAAAATCAACACCGAAAGATGCTGTAGTTGTNTCAGAGAATGAGCCAGCCTCAAGNTTGTTGAATCTAGCTTCTAAACCGTCAATACGGCTATTNGTTACTGCAATTTCTTCTGCAGCGTTGAAATCATTAATAGTTACTTCGTTAGCAGATGCAGTCATAGGCGCAAGTAAGCCTAATGTTGCAGGAGCCACGAGCAAGCTTTTGAAAAGCTTCATAAATTTCCTCACACGAAATTTAAAGGACACCTTAAGATAACGTAAAAATTAAACTATTTTCAAGTATCAACCGCTACTTTTTCTTTAAAGTTCTTAATTCTTTTATCATTTTTNATGNAAGAACCAAGTTAAGAAGATGAGATCAATTGGTATNAAGNGGATTTGANGANAAATATAAAAAANAATCNGAAATTCATATCTNGATGTGACGGTAATATTAGTGTCCTTTTCTAAAGAACTTTTTGATTTAATTGTTGAAATTCACAAGAAATATAGATTGCCAGGTAACATTTTTGTTAATTCCAATATAAATTAATTTCTAAAGCATGTTGTAAATTATCAAATTCTAAATAAATGAGTGGATTTGGGAGTAACGAAAGAAAGACTAAAAAGTCAGAAGAAAAGAAAATCAAGCCTTTGCAAAGAGATAAACTGATATCCAATGCTTTTTCATTACATTCAAGTGGAAAAATTAAAGAAGCAGCAGATGTATATAATTTTTTAATTCAAAAAAAAATTTATGATCCTAGGGTATTTAATAATCTCGGTAGTATTTATTCAAATTTAAAGCAGTTTGATAAAGCAATATTGTTATTTGATGAATCAATTAAAAAATTCCCAAATAGCCTAGAGGCATATATCAACTTAGCCAACGTAATGATTATTAAGGGGAAAAGTGATATCGCTAAAAAGATTTTGAATAAAGTTATTGAATTAAATCCTAATTATTTGAAGCCTTATTCAAACTTAGCTGGAATATTCGTAGGAGAAGGCAATTTCGAGAAGGCAGAATTCTTTTTGAGGAGGAGTCTTGAAATCAATCCAAAAGATATTAATACTCTAGTCAATTTAGCCTGTGTATTGAAAGACTTAGGAAATCCTAAGCAAGCCGAGAGATTCTTAAGAGATGCTCTTGAAATTAATCCCAAATATGATTCTGCTCTAGTCAATTTAGGTGCAGTTCTAAATGAATTGGGGAAAATTGATGAAGGAGAAGAATTTCTAAAAAAAGCACTGAAAATAAATCCAAATTCACCAATGGCGCTAAATAATTTAGGAAATATCTTATCTAAGAAAAATAAAAATAAGGAAGCTGAACTCTTTTATCGAAAAGCTATTGAGCTAAAATCAGATTTTTTTCTCGCTTATGATAATCTCGGTTCTCTTCTATCTAAACAGGGCAATCTTATTGAGGCAGAAAAATTTACTGAAAAAGCTATAAATTACAACCCTAAATTTGAGTTAGCTTATGTTAATTTGGGATCAATTAAAATTGATCTCGATAAATTATTGGAAGCAGAAGAATTATTTCTTAAAGCAATTCAAATAAATGAAAATTATAGTTATGCATACAGAAATCTTTTTAGACTATATGAGAAGACAAACAATATAGAAAAATTAAAAAATAAGTTAAAAACTCTGAAGGAAAATAAAAGTATTGTTAATGAAAAAATATTGTTTCAAGCGAGAATATTTTTTAGAGAAAAAGATTACATCAAAGCAAAAAAATCAATTGACAAAGTTTCTGATGAATGGATAAATAATACTGATCATCAAACAAATCTCCTTTACTGGTCTTATAAAGCATTTATTGAAGAAAAAGTTGGAAATTATGATGAAGCCTTTAAATGTTTTGAGAACAGTCAACTAAATCTAAAATATGAAAATTTCAATCCTAAGGTCTTTCAAAATTACATTCATACTTACAGAAAAAATTTAGATAATAAAAATTTTTTTGTAGAAAATAATTTATTAGAGGAGAATGAATTCTCGCCAGTATTTTTAATAGGATTTCCAAGATCAGGCACTACATTGCTGGATACTATTTTAAGAAGTCATCCAGAAATTGATGTTGTAGAAGAAAAACCATTAATTAATTCAGTAGAGCAAGTCATAAAATCAAAATTCAAATATTCTCTTGATGAACTACATAAACTTAATAAAAAAGATTTAGAAATTTTAAGGAATCACTATTTGGAAATATTAAAGAATAATTGTGATAATAAAAACGCAAAAATATTAATAGATAAATTTCCATTTCAAACTGTCTGCTTACCCCTAATAAATTTATTATTTCCAAATTCAAAAATAATTTTTACGCATAGGAACCCATACGATACAGTCTTGTCATGCTTTCAACAAGCATTTGAGCCAAACAATGCAATGTCTAACTTCAGAAGTATAGATTCTGCTTCGTTAATTTATGATCTGACCATGAATATNTGGCTGGACTACAAGAAAAATTTAAAAATGAACTTTATCACTTCAAAATACGAAGATTTGATAGTNGATTTTGATAAACATATTTTAAAAATTTTAGATTTCCTAAATATTAGTTGGGACGANAATATTAAAAATTATAGAAAAACNGCTCACAAAAGAGGNAAAATAAATACTCCNTCTTCTTCACAAGTTGTTCAGCCACTNTACAAGTCATCAATTGAAAAATGGAAAAATTATGAGAAATATTTTAANAAATCAAATCAATATCTANTTAAATGGAAAANTTATTTTAAATACGAATAAGGAAGTTTAATTACCTATGGAATAAAAAATATTTATAGAGCTAATTTTTTAGTTTTTAAAATGTTTTTTTATGAGTTTAGCTTTTTAGAAATTTTAAATGAAGTTTGCTTTGTTTTATAAATTTTCTTTTTTGGAATATTAATATCGTCCACGTACCAACCTGAAGCTAATCTTGTATCTATCTCTTCATAGTCTTTATTTATATCAAGATTTGATAATGATTTCTTTTTGTACTCCATTTATGATTGATTATTTGAAGTTAATATAGCAAAAAATAGCTAGTTGAAATTATTTACTAAAAAAATTTTTTTGATTTAACATTGAAATCTATAGAAAAAGGAAAGAATAAAGGATTTGATCTCAATAAAAAAAATTCTTAGTTATATTTTTAAAAATTAATAAACCTGAGGAGCACAAGGTAAAATGACTCAATTAAGTCTTTTTGTAAACTCTATGCCTAGAGATTTAACAGAATTTGCATTCTTTTTAATAGTTGGTTTCACAGCTGGGTCTATGGGTTTAATTTGATAAATTTATTAAGTTATTAATTTACATTCGANATAATAGTTAAAATATATANTNATANCTTATTTATCAGATCTTAATTATTGACTCGACATTAAAATCTAATTCTTTTCTTCCTTTAAGATCCAAAAGTTCAATAACTGTNATACAGCCAGATACTTCTTTACCACTTTTCTTAATTAAATTATCTACGCACTTAATAGTTCCTCCAGTTGCCAAAAGGTCATCAACAATTGCGAAAGAATTAAATTTTTCAAGAGCTCCCTTTTGTATTGATAAAGAACTTTTTCCATACTCCAAATTATAGTTTTCTTGAATGAGGTCACCAGGAAGCTTTCCTGGCTTTCTTGCAACAATCATAGGTTTGCATGCTTGAAGGGATATTGCTGATCCAAAAATAAAACCTCTTGCCTCTATTGAGATAATCGCTTCAGAGTTTTTTATTACATGATTGGATGACATTTTAAATATTAATTCCCTAAAAACCTCAGGATCTTGAATTATTCCAAGGATGTCTTTGAAAGCTATGCCTTTTTTGGGAAAATCATAATATGTCTTAATCAAACTCTCTAATTTTTCCATACTCTTCAATATTCAAACATTATTTTTGATAATAATTCTTCTAAAGAGTTTATTACTCAGATATTTCCATAGGGTGATAAAAATTAAAACTAAAGATCATTATTTAGGCAATAACTAGTCCTACTGCTCTAGAAAGAGTTAATCCAAAAATATCTAACACAACAAAGCCATTAAGAATTCGAATCATTCGCGCAACATCTGTTTCACAAACACCGTGCTCTGTAGTATCACTTACAACAATAGATGCAGTTTTTGCAAAATAACTAAAAGGAGTAGGCTTTTTATCAAAAGTAATTGCTTCCCTACCTTTTCCTATTCTTGATTGATGATTTAGTCTCCAATACCACCATGAAAAGCCAATTAANACTATNGGNACAAATANNANTAATTCAACCAAAAGTAAAACCGGATCCTTTAAAGGAGAAACTAAAAGCAAATTCATTGAAATTAGCTCTAAAAACCATGCAAAACTTAAAATAACTCCATAAATATCACTTGCCAACCTTGAGTCTTTACCCAAAAGAACCCAAATTATTACCCCTACTATGAATATTAAAAAAAAAGCCCCTAATGGATGCTCATAATTAGTAAAAGAATCTAATATTAGATGTATATTTTCCAAAAGTTTCTTTACTGGAGAATCTTCCACATCATTAAGGTTTAGATTTCTATCGAATGAGATAGAGAAAAAAAATGCGATTGAGAGAACATATATCTCCAGAGGTCTGAGTAGAATATTAATCATAATAAATTTAAAAAAAACTAACTTAAATTACTATTAGGAATATATTTGAATTGATTTATACAATAAAAAATTAAATTCACCTAAAAATAACATGAAAATTTAAAGCTATATATTTTTCTAAAAAGCTATATATTTTTCTAAAATTAAAATAATTTCCAGATTTATAAATGCTAAAAGCAATTCTCCAAAAAAGATTAACAAATTTAAACTAATATATCCATCTCAAAATGTATACATCAAGTATTTTAAGAATGGAAAAATAAAAGCTCAAAAATTAATGTAAGAGAGTCTTATATTAAAAATTATTTGAAAAGAATATAAAAATCAATTTTTAATCACCTTGCACTATTTTTGAGTTTTCAAATTATTTGAATACTTCAAATTAACTAGGTAAGTTGCCAAAAGTGATAAAACTAAGAAAAATAATAAACTTTCTAAAGTTGATTGGGGCATTAACATAAAAAAAGAAACTATATATTAATGAAAGCGAATTTTGTAAAAAAATCAAATCCCTAAATTTAGATACTAATTTTTACCTTTTGAAGAGATAGCTATCGTAAAACTTAATTTTAAATATTTAGAATTTTTCAAATTTAATTATTATCAAATCCTAAGTAAAGAATTAGCGTAAAATAACAAACTAAAAACTGTTAAGAAAATTAATCCTATCCATAATAGAAATCTTAAGGAAAAGCCATATTAATTTCTTCTAGGAACCAAATTGTTTTATTGTAACCATTGCCATCTAAGCAAATACAGGAGCAGTTAAGAGAGTATTAGTCATTGCTCGAAAAACAAAATCTTTGACCCCAATACCTACTTAGTTTGTTAAAAAGTAGTAAAAAGGAGAATTTAAGATTTTGTTTCTGCTACAAAATGTAAAGTAAGTTTTCCTCTGCTTTTTTTTTTAGGAATATATTTTTTTTTAAATTAAATTCTAAAAAATTCTTTTTTTCTCTTTAATTTATAATAAATAATAAAATAATTTAACAAATAAATTATATAAATTTAAAAACTTAAAAATTCAATGCTTACAAGTTATTTACCAAGAAAAATTTTTAATTTTCTTTTTTCTAAGAATGCCATCAACAAAAAATAATAATTATCAATATTAATTATTAAAAAAAAATATTTTCCCCTCGAGCTTTAAAAATCAAACGAAAAGTCCAAAAATATAAACAGCAAATGCTGATACTTAAGCACAAATGAAAAAAATACCTATTAGTATTTCATGAAGTCTATTTTTCTAGACTTCTAGACTATTTTTGCAAAAGTTTAATGGCCACTAAGTTAGTTGTAACCCTCGAAGGATTAGTACTTTCAAATTTAAAGGAAATTGTTAGTAGTAGATCTATTGACGAAGTAATATTGGTTGGATCTCCAAGTAGTTTTAATAGTCTTTCTGATTTTTCTTCAATAACTAAAGCCAAGACAGACATAGCTTCCGCAAAGTCAGGCTCCACTCTCAAGGTGGCATTTGCTAATAATTCTTCAGCAACTCTAAACGCAAGTTTTTACGACTATCTTGCAGAAAATAATATTAGTTTCTTTGTCGATTCAGACTTATCTTCACTTTCATCTTCATTTATAGTGGAAGCTGGAGATGTATCTGGTACAAAAATTAACAGTCTTAATGCTTTTGATACCACAACAATCTCAAATAATATTGCGTTCGCAGGGAAGGGTACATTAACTCTAGGTACTTCATTTGGTTCCAAACCAACTATCACTTCAGGTTCTGGAAACTTTCTAAGCGACCTCGGGAATACAATTAAAGTTAATATTTCTGCTTCAAGATTTGCAAAAATTCTTGCAGCTGGTAATGCATCAAAGATATCTGTAACGGAGTTGGCCAACTTAAGCGTTGCAAGTGATGTACCGGCTCTTAATCCCAGAACGACCGCATCAGATACATTTATTCGATTAGAGCAGGGAGATTTTAAGGCAGATTATGATGGAACAAACAGACTCGGTAACACTAGAAGTACAACTGCAACTCAATCATCACCAGTATCAAGTTCCGGTTATTACTTCAGAGGAAATGTTGAATTAAACGTTGCTCAAGCACTCAGATTACCTTTAATGGGTGTTAAACCATGGAACGGATTGGGAGGAGTTCAACAACTTAAAGATACAGCCGAAAATATTGCTTTAGGTTTAAAAGCATTTAGTGAGGGTCAAGCTCTATCATTTTCCAAAATTGTTGTAAGTGACAGTAATCCACTCATAATAGATGCTGCAACTTTTTACAAATTAGATTACGGAGTACAGAACGCAAACTGGTCTGATACAGATGGAGTTGAAGTTCTTAAAAGTGATGGTAATAAATCAGATATCAAGGTAACTGGAAGTCTTAGTGAATTTCAATCCGCTGGTTTAATATCCTCCGCTGGCACATTTGCATCAAAATTAACTGATAAAACAAACTTAGTTGATCAAATCACTACATACACTATCTCTTCCTCAGTTACAACTGACTCGGAAGTTATAGCTTTATCAAATGTCATCTCTAATAAACCTACAGGCAAAACTGTTTCATTATCAGTTGATTTAAGTAGCGATTATGGAAAAAATGGTTTGAGTAGTTCGGCCTTTATAAGTCTTGCTAAGTTAGATGCTGTTTCTGCTTCTGATTTAATAAAGGATGCATTTCCTTCTGGTGTTAATATTATTGACACAGCAGATAATATTAAAACTCTTTTAACTAGCACTGATTCAGCAGTTATACCAGTTAAGGATTACATCAAAGGGATCACAAGTACAAATGATTCAGAAGCGATTGAACTTACTTGGGATCAATATATTGGAGCATTATCAGGAGCTAATTTTAGTAAAACTGATAAGGCAACATGGTCCAACCTTACAGATGAAATTGCTTTTAAAGAAATAGGAAATATTGAACTCATCGTTAGTGGAAAAGCATCAGAAATCCAGGATATAGTTGATAAATATGGCAGTTCACTATCTAATTTCCCAACAGGAATAACACTAAAAATTACTGATGGTGGTGAATTAACACTTAAGTCAGCTCAACTTGATGTTTTGGACTCAAGAATTGATGGAAAGGTTAAAATCTCTGACTCAAATACAAATATTGGAACTCTTTTAGATAATGCTGTTTCTAACAATATCAAATCTATCGCAACTACAAGTTCTGTATTAGAAGTTAGTTTTGATCAATTCAGAAATTTACCTAAATATTATTCAGCTGATGTTGTTATCAAGGATACTGAAAAAAATATTGTTGATGCCCTCAATGAAGATTTACTTGATGACAGAGTAACCACACTTGTTCTAACTGATCAATCAAAATTAATAGGAACTGGTGTTGACGATTCGGCTCTTACCCTTACTGCTGCAGCTGCATCAAATTTACTAGATAAAAAAGTACAGTCTTCATCTAATTACGGAACTAATTCAACATACATGCCTATCAAAATTGTTGATAGGGCCTCTGCAATAGCTAACTTTATTGAATCAGCAACTATTCCTGGTGCTCAAACAAAAGCTAACGAAACTGGAAAAATAGATTTTGTTGAAATTGATGGCAAAGATATCACTCTTAACAGAGATCAATACAGAGCATATACAGATTTAAGTGGGAAACTAGTATCTAGCGTTACCGCGACAATTAAGCAGGATACAATTTTTACTCAAATATTAGATGCAATTTCTGGTAACAAAACCGCAATTACTGATAATACAAAAACTATCACTGACAAGATTGATGCAAACAAAAAAGCAATTGACGATAACAAAACTGCAATAACTACGGCAGTCTCTGATATTAATACAAATACTGATCAAGAAGCTTCAACAATCCTTTCTGCAGTTAATACATCAAGCGGAATTACACTTGCTGCATTTGATGCTAAGAGCAATCCAAGCGATGAAGCAATTCAAGATACACAAGCTAACATAGCTTCATATTTAACTTCTAAGAAATTCCCCTCAACAATAGCTTCCGTAAAACTAATAAGTGGAGATATCATAAAACTTAATTCGACTCAATTTATCAATTTACTAGCTAGTGAAACAGACACCAAAAAGCTATATACAGGTTCAATAAAAATTGCACAGCCACTAACTGGTAGTGGTTCTGAGGTACTTAATCAATTAACTGATTATCGTGTTACTCGTCTTGCTGACTACAATAAAGCAAATGTGACTGCAACCATCACCAATCCAACTGTTGCTGAAGTTGCAGCTATTGTCGATGCAGGAGCGACTCTTACAAACTTAACTTATTCACTATTAGACAGTGGGGTTAAACTAAAAGATTCGATAACAGGAAATACTGCGATCCTGAAAAAAGCCTCTGCAGTAGCAACCAACGATATTCAATCCACACCAACTCAATATAATAATGTATCTCTAGTTGCACAAAACATAGGCAGCGCAGTACTTACCTCTACAATTGAGGGAAAGGCATCAGAGATCGCAGCAGTTCGAGCTACCTTGGGCGGAAATCTTGATATCAAGATTACAACTGGTACTACTGATCTTGATACTTTTGATAAAGTTTCAAAAATGACTTCCAAATCTGAAGTCAAATTTGGTTCCGGATTAGGTTTAACAGAAACGACGTTAACAAAAATCGTTGCTGGAGGTGGAAATTTTTCAACTGCATACAAAGACTTCAAAACTAAGACCACTGATATCCCATTAGATATAGGTACTCAAATCCTTGATTCTGAAAATAAAGTTACTGATTTTAATGCACTTTTAGATTCAAGCGGTAATGAAGGCGCCGTCACCGGTACTCTTAAATCAGGTGGTACTAATTTTTTAACTGCTACTAAGAATTTCAAAATTACTGGATCTGGACACAAAATAACTCTTGACTTTGGTTCAGTAGCAGCAGATGCAGGTGCAGATGTTTTAACAAGACTTGATAGTTACATAAAAGACTCAAATATTACTGTACTAAATGGAACTTTGACAAAAGTTACAGGTGCTACTGCCGGTTCTATAGCTAAAGATTCTAAGTCAGCATTTAACGTTACTCTCGGTGAAGATGTCACTGTACAAGAAGGCTCAAACATCGCAGGAGCTACTACTGGTACTGTTGATTATGCCAAAGGTGTAAAAGATAGTATTGGCGAACTTGCAACAGAAGCAAAAGATATTTCTGATGGTTTAAAAGCTATTATCGATAAAACAGATGCGGTTGATGTAGAAATATCAAATAGTAAAATAATCAATGCATTCGATATTGGAGCCACAAACAAAATTCTTGATTATACCGGAACGGGTTCTAATACTGTAGGTAACATTACAGCTACATTCGAAAATACTGTAGATGAATTAAGTAAATTAAAAACAGGCAATAGTGATGTTATAACCTTTATTGCAAAAGATTCAGCTTCATTTACCGAAGTTCAGACTCTTCTGAATAAAACTTCTGCAAGTACTATAGATTTTTCTGCGGCAGGTATGACTGGAACCGCAGCACAATTCGTTGGTGCAGGAAGCGCAGCTGTTATAGCAGCTGATGCTGATGCATTAATAAATATCGGAACCAGTACTAATCCAGCTTCTGTAATTTCTGATCTTAATACACTTGCTAAAAATGCATCCCACACTGGTGTGATATCTGGAAAATTAGTCGGAAGTATTCTCGTAAATGGTACATCAGCATTCAATGGCCTTGATACTAGTGGTTCAAAGGATTTAATAGAGATTGTTGCGCAGGTACCTGGAGGCCAACAATTCGATCTTGGAGCAGCTAATGGAATAAAATTTGCAGCATTATTAGATAAAACTGCTGGAAAAGTCAGTGTTACAGGTGCTATAGATAAAGTCAAAGGTAACGCTACACAAGTAAAGGCCTTAAAAACTTCCTCAGCAGATGATTTTAAAGTTGAAGTTACTGGCGATACTTCAATTGATAATGCATTAATAATTTCTAAAATGGCTGGAATAACTCCTACCTTTGAGAAAATAAAGAGTTCTGCTTCCGATTTAGCAACAAAATTAACAACTACTGTACTTGCTATGGCTACTGCAGTGGAAGCTTCAACTGATGCCGATATAGCTCAGGCGAAAACACTTTCTGCCTTTACCAAAGCAATTACTTACAACATCAGTGATAATGCTGCAGCTGTATCCGCAACTGGCGCAGAAACAGATCTTGCAATTAAAGAAGCTGTCAAAGTTTCAGTATCAAATAACTTAAAAGTTAGCGAAGCTGTTGAAATGCTTGATGGACATACCAATACTGGTAAATTTACTTTTAACTTGTTTGATGATGCCTCTAAGCTTGTAGACGCTAAAGCGGGAAAACCAAATGCAGCAAGCAAGGTTGCATATGATTTAGCTGCAAGTAAAACATTAGCTCCTGCTGATGTTCAAACTCTATCACCAATAATTAATGACATCACAGACCACACTGTTGTTGATACTGCAGATAATATCAGTAAAGTAGCTGGAATTCTTACTAACGCTGCGAAGGTTGTAATCACACCAGCAAATGGAAGTGAGGTAAATGTTTCTAGCGATACTAATGAAAGAACTTTACTCAAAAAATTCTTTGCTGACAGAAAAGGGGCTAATCCAATTATTAAGGTTGAAGTACAAGGTAATTATGATGATATCATCGAATATTCTTCAGGAGATAAGCTAAGAAAAGATGAAATAAACTTCACTGTTGATGATGAAATTGACTTAAGTAAAGCAAAGACATTAACTAGTAAAACCTATACTTCAATAGATGGTGGTAGTTCTAAAATTACATTTACCATTAAGGACAATGCTTCAAATGTTATTGATGCAGGTAATAACTTTGCATCTTTCTTAGATACAGGAAGACCTGTAGTTTTAAAAGATTCAGTTATAGATGTTGCAACAGCCAAAAAAGTATTAGCTAAGAATCCTACATCTCTCAAGTACACAAAAATTAGCGACGATGCTGCAACAATTGCCGCCGATTTACAAACTATCGTGAAGGGTGCTTTAGTTGAACTTAAAAATACTTCAGATCCAACAACTAAAGAAATCAATGATATTCAAACAAAAATAGCTTCAGTTAATGGTGGTAGTGTTGGATCACTTCTAACTTACTCAAGCATTAAAGATACCGCAGAAAAATTAGCTGCAAATACAGCTGACATCGTTAAAGATATAGATATAAAAGTTGATGAGACATCAGAATCAGGAACTGTAAAAGAAATTTCTGATATTAAAAAAGCTATTGACGCATTATCTGGAACTGGGAAATTCACTTACACAAAAGTTGAAGACTCCATTTCAGGATTCGATGGTGTAGCTACATCCTTAGTAAAAGATCTTGCGATTACAGTTACAGGTGATTCCTCAAAAACCAAATTCGAAGCTCTTAAAACAAAAGTTGGTGGTAGTGGAACAATTACCGGTACTATTGTTGATGATCCATCAAATCTAACAACTACCAATGCAGGTGGAAATGCGACAATTGTTGCCAAGCTGAAGTCTGGTCAGACTGATCTAACAGGAGTAAATCTAGATAGCAAGGTTACTAAAATTGATCTTGGTGGTTTCAAAACAGCTAAATTTAATATCAAAAACCTAACTGGGAGAACCATCGTAAATAATGCTGGTGGAGACTACGGTATTAAAGACTTACCAAGTGAACTTGAAAAAGCTGATTCATTATCAATTATTAAATCTGCTGATAAAACAGTTACGGTTGATGAGAGTGGTGGAGCTATTAACCATGACCAATTAAAGAAAATTATCGATCAAGTTGGTTTAAGCAAAGTAAGTTATACAAAATTTAAAGACAATATTACCAATATAAATAAGCTAAACCTTGCTACTCATTACAAAGATATTGATGTAGAAATTACAGATGCCAACATTACTGCTAAACAATTTACTGATCTAAAAACTATTATTGGTTCAGGTTCAGTTAAGGCAAAAAATGTTAAGGACGGTATTGATGCACTTGATTCTTCAATAGATTTCGAAGGTGCAGAAAAAGTTACTCTTGTCCTGGAAGCAGGCAAAGCAGATATTTCTTTAAAGACATTAGATGATCAAGTTTCAGATATAGATTTAGATGGCCAAACAGCAGTATTTAGTATCGCAAATGCTACCGGTAAAACTATCTCAGGAGCAGGAAGTTATGCTTTTAGTGACTCTGTAACCAACCTTGCAAAGACATCAGCTAAATCAGTTATCCAAGGAAAAACTGTTGCTGCGTTGTCCACTGACGAAGTTACTGCAAAAAACATCTCTGACATAGTAACTACAAACAAGGCTGCAGCCTTCAATTTTGCGAAAGCAAAAGATACTGCAAAAAATCTAGATGATAATAGTGCATCCTTTTTCAAAAATGGGGTCAAAGTAACTGTTAGCGATTCACCCAAGATTGATATTCTAGATAAGTTAAAAAAAGCAGCAGATGCAGGTAAATCGACTTTAACTATCCCAAAAATTACTGACACTGCAGGTAATATCAATGCAACAGGTATTACACTTGCTCTTGCAACAGGTGCTGATGTGACTATTGATCAGGCCACAGAAGTCCCTGGCATTACTGATCTTAAGAAAATTTCAGATGTTGCATCAAATCTCACTTACACCAAGATTAAAGATAGTTCAACTGCAATGCTTGCACAAAAGCCATTGCTTCAAGGAGCTTCTCTCGAGATTAATGATTTAGCAGGTATTTCATATAGTAATTACGACGACTTGCGTAAAGAAGCAATAAAAACTGCAAGAACTGGATCTGCAGGTACTATTACAAGTGCAAAAGTAACTGACTCAGTTGAGAATCTTCAAAGTAGCAAGTCCCTTACTTTTGCTGGAACAACAACAGTTACAGTTGAATTAAAAGTCGACGGTAGCGATGCCGATTTAACTAAAAAAACACTAAATTCAAATGTAAGTGCTATCAATGTAAATGGACAAGCTGCGAAACTTGACGCGCAAGATCTTTTAAACTTTGGTGATAGTGTAACTCTTGCTGGTGGTTCAATTACAGTAGAAGACGCAAATAATACCGTAGTTGCATTAGATAAAAAGTACTACAACGGAAGAGCAGTTACCTTAACTGACGCCACAAATATTACTGATATTGGAACATTAACAACCAATGGTGCTGCATCTGTAGGTTATACAAAGCTTACCGATAAATCCTCAACCCTAGCTGGAGCTACAGATAAAATTAAAGCTGGAGTTACTGTTACAATCAACGATGAATCTAATGGAGCGAACCTAAAAACTATCAACGATAGAGTTGGGGTAGTCAAAGGAGGGGCGACATTAGTAGCCCCTAACGTAACAGATAATATTGCTGAATTAATCAAAGTTAAAACTTTACTAGGCAGCAAGACTGTTAAATTAACTGGAAATACAACAGCAGCTAAATATAAAGAAATCCTAGATGAAAGTCCAACCTCCTTCGTTGGTGAAGTTGTGGATACAGTAACTAAATTATCCGAGGCAATTACAATAACAGGAGCTTCTAAAGTAACTGCTCAACTCGAAAGTGATAACCAAAATATTACAGCTAAAACACTTAATTCCAGTGTTAAATTCCTCGATCTAAACGGGAAGAAAAATGTTGTCTTAGACTTCGACAATATAGTGGGAAGAGATATCGTAAATACTTCCAATGTTTCTTATAAAATTAAAGATAATGTAGATAATTTTGATACAAATAAATCTTTGCTGAATAAAAAAGTGGATGCTGAATTTACAGATGCCACAAATATGAAGGTCTTAAAGGATACTAAAGCTCTTGTAAACTCTTTAACTTACACAAAGATACAGGATAGAGTTAATGTTACTCTGGAAAACGCTTCTCGTTGGAATGATGGCAAAAGAGACATCACTCTCCATAAATCAACCGCAACCGCTCAACAATACGACCAAATACTAACCCACGCTTTAAATGGCGATGCTGCAAGTACCGTAAAAGGTGCTGTACTTGATGATGTTAGTGCTTTAACAACAGCTAAAACACTCAGTTTAACTGGTGCAACCTCGGTAACAGCAAAGCTTCAGTCTGACGGTACTGACAAAGATTTAACTTCAACTGATCTGCATGCAAAAGTTACAGCTATAAACCTTAATAATCAAACTGCAATTTTAGATGCAACTGACTTGGCAAAATCTATAACTGGTTCAGGAACATATTCTATACAGGATTCTGATGCAAATATTGCTGGATTGGCTGCAGCTAAATTCACTGGGAAAGCTATAACAATTACCAATGAAGCTACTGTTGATCATTTAGCTACAATATCAGCTAAATCAGGAGCAATTACTTACACTAAACTAACCGATACTGCTGCAAAGATTGCGGGTTCTCTCTCAGACATAAAAAAAGATGTAGCGGTTAAAATCAATACAGAAGCTGAAGCCAAGGAAGCAGCAGATATTGATGCTAGAGTCGCCACGGTAAGTGCAACACTAACCCTCACAACTGTTACTGATACTGCTGCTGAACTTGCAGGAAATACATCAGCTCTGAAATCTAGAATAGTAAAATTAAAAGGTGGAGAGGTGTCTAATGCTGCCAACTACAAGAAAATTGTAGATGCTCAGCCATCTTCTTTCTCCGGAGCAGTAGTAGACGATGTTTCTGCACTAACTCATGGCCAAACATTAACCTTAACAGGTGCAACTTCAGTCACAGCAAAGCTTCAGGGTAATGGTAGTGATAAGGATTTATCAATTGTCAAACTTGATTCAAAAGTTACTGAAATCGACCTAAATGCTCAAGCGGCTACCTTAGATGCGGATGATTTAACAAACGCTACAGTTAAACTTAGTGGTGGAAGTTACACGGTTAAAGACAGTGCTAGCAATGTGGCTGGATTAACAACTGCACTATTTAAAGACAAAGTTGTTGTGTTAACTGGTGAAGTAGATATCACTAATTTAGCAACAGTTAAAAAAGACGCTACCTCTGTTTCATATACAAAAATAACTGACAAAGCTGATGCGATAGCTGGTTCTCTTGCGGACATTAAAGCAGGTGTAACAGTAAAAGTTAGCAATGCTGCAAATGCTACTGAACTTACAAATATTGATAAGAAAGTTACGGATGTTGGAGCTACGCTAGATCTTAAAAAAGTTACTGATAGTATAGGTAGTCTGGTTGGTGTCAAAGCTAAATTATCCAACAAAACAGTTACCATCAACACTGACTCAACAGCAGCTAAATATAAAGAAATTGTTGATAGTGTTGGAGGAGGAGGTACTGTTAGCGGTGCAGTTAATGATTCAGTTGCCGCCCTAACTAATGGCAATGCACTTACCTTAACAAATGCCTCATCTGTCACAGCAAAGCTTCAGGGTAATGGTAGTGATAAGGATTTATCAACTGTCAAACTTGATTCAAAAGTTACTGTAATAGACCTAAATGCTCAAGCGGCTACCTTAGATGCGGATGATTTAACAAACGCTACAGTTACACTTAGTGGTGGAAGTTACAAGGTTAAAGATAGTGCTAGCAATATAGCTTCATTAACAACTGCACTATTTAAAGATAAAGTTGTTGAGACGACAGGCCAATCTGAACTTTCTGACATTAAGACGATTTCAGACCATGCCACTTCGGTTTCTTACAAAATTAAAGATTCAGTAACAGCTTTAACAGGTAGTAATAAATCTCTGCTTCAGGGTATAGATGTTGAAATTAAAGATGCAACTGTTTCTGGTCAAAATTACAACACTATTATTACTGAGATAACTAAGAAAGCTGGGGGGAAACTTACTGGTAAAGTTTTAGATGATATTTCAAATTTAGTTGCTGGAAATAGTTATACTCTTGGCACAGATGTAACTGCAAATATTGAGTCGGATAACCAAGATATTTCTGCCCTTGACTTAGATACTGAAATCAAAGTGATTGACCTCAAGGGTAAAAAAGGCGTTATTTTCGATATCGCAAATATAAGAACTGGTGGCGTTAATAAATCTATCCAAGATACAGGTGGCGGAGGCACATATAAATATAAAGATACAGGATCTGCATTATCAGCGGACGCTGCAACCATAGCTTTAATAAAAAATCAGACCGTGGAGGTTTCAGGTAAAGTTGACATGACTGATTTGAAAGCTATATCTGACAGTGCAACAGCAGCCAAGACAACAGCAACATTGCTAGAAGATACCGCTAAAAATTTAAAAGATAATAAAACTCTTATTGATGGAACAAGTGGTGCAAAAACAGTTACCTTAAGTTCAGGTACAGCTACTGCTTCAGTTTACGATGAAATCTATACTGAAGTTAAAAAGACCTCTGGAACATTTAAAGCTGCAGTAGTTGACAGTGTTACAGGTTTAACAGAAGCCGGTAAAGATTTATCAGATGCTACATCAGTAATAGTTGAAGTAACCAATGCAACAAAGGATTTAACTGCTGTCACTTTCGACAGCGAGGTTACAAGAATAAATCTAAAAGATACAGCTGATGTTAAATTTTCAATGGCTCAGCTTAAAGGTCAAGCAACAACCTTCATTTATGATAGTGGAAGTAAAGGTTCTCATCTGATTGAAGATAGTTATGCAGATATTGTGGACGATAGTACTACAATTGCTTTTGCTAGGAAACTTTTAAGAGATAAAACTCTAGTAGTAACTGATGAGATCGATACAACAAAACTAGCTGATCTAAAATCAAAAATTACAACTACCACTAGTATTTTTGATATTAAAAAAATTAAGGATACTGCGAAAAATTTAATCGATAATAAATCTGACATTACAACTAATGCTGAAATTACTATTGATGACGCATCCACCATCGCAAACACTTCTCAGATAAATGAGTTGCAACTAAAATCAACAACGGTTAATTATGATAAAGTTCATGACTCAATAACTTCATTAAAAGCTAATAAGGCAGATTTAAATAAAAAGGCAGTAACCTTCTCTGATACTTCCTCAAACGCTTCTGATTTTGATGCTTTGGTAACAGCTGTTGGAGCAGGTTCAATTACAGGAGCTGTAATAGATACCCCGACTAATTTAGCGGCTGGGAAAAGTTACAAGGGGGCTACATCTGTAACAGTTCAACTAACTGAACTAGATAATGATTTAACTGCAATTACTCTTGATGATGAGGTAACTGCTATCGATTTGAACGGCCAAACTGGTACTTTCAATATTGCTGATATTGATGGCATATCTTTAACAGGGTCTTACACTATTAAAGATACTGCAGCAAATATTTTCAAGGCTGGTGAAGTCGATGGTTCGAATGCTGCAAAAGATGCAGATAAATTTAAGGCTCTTTGGGGTGCATCCAAGGTCATAGTCACAGATTGGAAGACCGCTGATAATTTATCCAAAATTGGTTATAACACCACAGAGACCAAAGCTGCTGCTGCTACTTTAAGCCATACAATTAAGACAACATTAATGCAGCTTGATGTTGCTGATGGTGATGATGCCCAATCATTGACTAAGGCTGAAGCCGAAAAATTATCAACCATTGATTCAATAAATATATTAGGCGGCAAGGCAATAACTATTAGTAATGAAGCATTTAAGGCTGGATCAATTGCACTAAACGAACTTGATACAATAACAGCAGGTGCAACTGGCTCAGAATTTATAATTAAGGGGGATACTGAGACAAATGTAGATCTTGGAAAGATTTCTACAATAGGAAGCAATATCTCTAAAATCACTATCAACGGCACAGCAAATGCAGATGTTATTCAACTTTCTTCAGCCTTTATTGGACATAGTGATGCGACTGTTGATGTTGCCTCTGGGGATAATAAAGCTGATAAAGTTATCTTTAATGTTGAGAACACACAATACAGCAGTAAAGGGGATGACTCATTAAATTACATCAATATCAAAAACTTTGATACCACCAGAGATAGAGTTGGATTGTACTATGGCGGTTTTAGTGGAGGATCAGCAACTGCTGTTAAAAACATATTAAGTACCTCTGATGCTAAAACTGGTGCCGCAAACTTTAATGACGATATAACCTACATTGAAGAAGATGCCAGATTAACATCAGGAACAATTGGTGATGTAAACACAGTTACAGAAGTTAAAGCTGTAATTGCTAGCGCTGTTGGTAACTTCACAAAAGCTGGTTCAGGTGAACATAGAAGATTACTACTCTCAAATTACCTTACTAATCCGTCAGACTTCAAAACTAACGCAATACTTTATTCAGCTGATATGGGTGGAGTAACATCTTCTACAACTGATTTGACCAAAGACGATTCATTTAAGGTTATTGGTATTGCAAACATACTTGATGTAACAGAGAAATCTCTAGGTAACGTAGGTTCTAATGGTCTCTCAATGGGTAACTTAACTAACAAGCCAAGCGATTTCGTGTAATATAATAACTATTAATCTAGATTAATAGTTTAATAGGTCATGGAAGAAGATATATGGTTGGAATTTAAAGACCTTAAAATTAATGAAAAACAAATACCTATTCTTTTAGACAGATTTAACTTATTACCCAATTTAATTAGATCTATAATAGAAAATAAATCAATTGAACATCTCACCCCTACTGATAAAGAGCAGCTAGATTTTCAATTAAATTTTCTTTCTAAGACAGGTATAAATGACAAAAAAAGTCTTGAAAATTGGCTTTCTAACAATGGTTTAGATGAGAAAAGGTTATCAATCCTTTTATATGATGAATTAAAAATTCAGAAGTTCAAAGAAGAGAAATTCTCAGCAAGCATCGAGTCGTCTTTTTTAAATCAAAAAAGTTCCTTAGATAAGGTTTTATATTCATTGATAAGAGTAGAGTCAAAAAGTGAAGCTGATGAATTGTTTTTGAAGCTTGAAGAAGAAGAAGCAAGTTTTGCAAATCTTGCATCTAATTATTCGCAGGGGGTTGAAAAAGATTTCAATGGAGTAATAGGTCCAATGGAGATTGGAAAACTAAATCCTGATTTGGCTGAGAGATTAAGAATCTCAAAAGAAGGGCAATTATGGCCGCCATTTGAGACTAATGGCTGGTGGATTATTTTGAGACACGAAAAATCAATTCCTGCAAAACTAGACACTAATATGAGAAATTCATTACTCTCAAATCTTTATGAAAAATGGATGCAATCACAAATAATTCCAATCTTAAAAAATATACGCGAAAAAAATAACAAATTAGAAAAAGAATTTAGCGAAGAAAAAAATATTAATCAAAAAGAAACTCCTGTTAAAAAAGGGAAAACTACCCGATCCTTGAATCCATTATCAATAATTAATAGATTTAAAAATGATAAATAAACAAGAAATAGAGCTATTAGATACTCTTTTTGAATCTAACTTAGACAATTTAGAGTTAGAGCAAAATAAGGATTTATTTGAAGAAGTAACTTTTAAAATGGGTGAAATTATTATTCCACCTAATAAAATCTCAAAAGATTTATTCTTTTTGATAAGTGGTCAATTAAGAATGAGATCTCTTCCAGATGAAACAAATAAAACTATTACACTTGGTTTGGAAGATGCACCTACCATTTTTGGTAATTTATCGGCTAGATACGAAGAAAGTATTGAATTTATTTCTGCATCTACTGAATGTAAAGTCATTAAAGTTGAGCAAAAAAATATTGATAAATTTTTAAATATTTTTAGCTTAAAATGGAGGGAATTTTATGATTTATCTTTACCAGAAATTAATTACCTTTTGAGTAAAAAATTCCTGAAATTAAATTCACCCAAGGATCCTAAATCTTTTAGAAAATATTTATCTTCTTGTAAAAAGTCAACTTTATTATTGAACCCTGCTACTGAAGATCCAGATATAAAAAATATTAAATTCGAAGAATACAGTCTTTTAAAGTTTGATTATTTAAATTTTAGTAATCTTAAATTAATCAATAAGGATGAGTTTCAAGAAATAATAAATAAAAAAATTGATATTAGGATTTTGGCAATTCCTAAACAGTTATCAATATCGCAACAAAATAATTCTTATTCTTATCAAAATAGTTTTTATGAAAATAAAAATCAAATATCAGATTCTGATTTTGAAGAAGTAGATACAAATAATGGGGAAGGTAAAAAAGATCAAAATAAAAAATCAAGCTTTAAATACAAATTTTATTCATCCGCTCCTGGACCAATAAATGAATCGCTAGCTTGTTTCAAGATGCTATCAAAAGAATTAAATCTACCCTTTAAGAATGATGTTTTGGAAAAAATACTGTCGGAGGAAATCAACGAAGAAAATGAACATATTACCCTTAATTTATGCGCAGCCATCGGGGAATTTTTAGGTTTAAGATGTCAACTAGGTCAAATACCAAAAGACATAATATCTAGACTTGAAACTCCTGCTTTTATACAGCTTCCAAATAAGAGAGTATTGATTGTTTTAGAGTCAAATAAAAATGGGCTCGTAATAGGTGATCCTTTAACTTCCATTAGCCTAATAAATTTAGATGAACTAGATAAATTATTTCCGGAAAAAGATCTTATTGATACTGTACTTTTTCAAAAGACATTTAAAACTCCCCAAAAAAGATTTGGTTTGTCATGGTTTAAACCTGCAATTAAGAAACATAGAAAAGCTCTTATTGATGTTTTAATCGCATCAATTTTTGTGCAAGTTTTTCAGTTAATGAATCCATTAATAATTCAACAAATTATTGATAAGGTTATTGGTCAAAATGGAATAAATACCTTACCAGTTTTAGCTCTTCTACTTTTTGTTTTTTCTCTTTTTGAAAATACACTTACAGCTGTAAGAACTAATTTATTTATTGATACAACCAACAGAATAGATATAAGCTTGGGAGAACAGGTAATAGATCATTTATTGAGATTACCTCTTTCTTATTTTGATAAAAGACCAGTTGGTGAATTATCAACAAGATTAGGAGAACTAGAGCAAATAAGATCATTTTTGACAGGCACTGCTCTAACAGTTGTTCTAGATGCGATATTTTCAGTTCTTTATATTGTTGTGATGCTTTTTTATAGTTGGATTTTAACTATCGTTGCATTATTACTTGCGCCATTATTAGGTTTAATAACTTTTACCATTTCTCCAGTGATAAGGAGACAATTGAGAACTAAAGCCGAATTAAATGCCAATACACAAAATCATTTAGTAGAAGTATTAACTGGCATTCAAACTGTAAAAGCTCAAAATATTGAATTAAATGCTAGGTGGAGATGGAGAGAACGCTATAGCAAATATGTATCAGAGGGATTTAAAAATGCTGTCACTTCAACAACTACAGATAGCTTAACTCAGTTTCTAAATCAAGTTTCTGCTCTATCAGTTATTTGCGTAGGTAGCTATCTAGTATTAAAAGGTCAATTAACTTTGGGTGAATTAATAGCATTTAGAATTATTTCTGGGTACGTAACTGCTCCTCTTCTAAGACTCTCTAACCTATATCAATCATTTCAACAAACTTCAATATCTCTTGAAAGGTTAGGCGATATTTTAAATACAACTCAAGAATCATCTACAGAAGAAAAATCAAAAATACCAATGAAAGCCATTAAAGGTAAAGTGAAATTTGAAGATATTTCTTTTTCATTTCAAGAAAGAGGACCTTTAATTATTTCACAACTAAGTGCCGAGATAAATGAAGGAGAATTTGTTGCCATTGTGGGACAATCAGGCTCTGGGAAATCTACATTAACTAAACTAATTCCAAGATTATATGAACCCAAATCAGGAAAAATTATTATCGATAATTATGATATTTCTAAAGTTGAGCTCTATTCATTAAGAAGACAAATAGGAATTGTTCCCCAGGAAACTCTTTTATTTGATGGCTCGATTCAAGAGAATATCGCTTTAACTAATCCTGATGCAAATAGTGAAGAAGTTATTAGAGCTGCGAAAGTTGCATGCGCCCATGACTTTATCATGTCAACTCCTACTGGCTATTCATCTAATGTTGGAGAAAGAGGGGGAGGTTTAAGTGGTGGGCAAAGGCAAAGAATTGCTATTGCAAGAACAGTATTGCAAAACCCCCAACTTCTTATAATGGATGAAGCCACCTCAGCACTTGATTATCAAACCGAAAGAAAAGTCAGTTTAAATCTAATGGAATACTTTCGGGGGAAAACAGTCTTTTTTATAACTCATAGATTAAATTCAATTAAAAATGCTGACCGCATTATTCTTATGCATGATGGGGTTATAGACGAGCAGGGAACACATGAAGAACTTTTAGAAAAAAAAGGTAGATATTATTCACTGTTCCTTCAACAAGAATCTGCAAATGAAAGCCAACTATAGTTATGTTTAAAAAATACAAAGATTTATCTATAAAATTAGTCAAAAAATATTCTAAAAATTCCTTTTATTGGCTAAAAAATATCGCTTCGCCAAAAATACACAAAGTTGGTGAAAAAGTTGTTGAGAAAATTACAAGTGACAAAGATAATAACAATTGGTCTAATTTGAAATCATCTAGAAAGTGGAACAAAACAATAATTTGGGCTCTAGTAAGTATTGCTGGCTTTGGGATTACATGGTCTTTAATTGCAAGAATAGATGAGACAGTTCAAGCAATAGGAAAAATTGAACCATTAGGTTCAACATTAGATGTAAAAGTTCCAATAGGTGGAGTTATCAAAAAAGTATTAGTGAAGGAGGGTCAATTAGTGGACCTTAATCAAGTATTGCTCGAACTAGATACAACTGCAGTAAGATCAAAATTAAAGGCATTAGAACAAGTAAGATCCCAAACTATCGCTGATATTCTTCTTAGTAGAGGACAACTAGGAGAAGATATTGATGATAGCGTTTTAAGTGAAAATCAAAAATTAAGACTTAAATCTCTTCAAGAGGAATATAATTCTAGAATTAATGCTTCAAGAGATGGGGTGAATCAAGCTTTATTTCAATTAGAATCTTCGAAAGTTAAACATCTTTCTGTAAAAGACACCTTAGATATTAGAAAAACAATATTGAATGATTTAGAACCCTTAGTAAAATCTGGCGCTATCAGCAGAATTAAATTTCTTAAAGAAAAACAAGAAGTATTGCAGCTTGAAGGGCAGTATCAGTCTTCATTATCTGATTTAAAACAAGCAGAGGCTGCTTATGATGAAGCAAGTAATAGATTAATCAATACTATTGCCGCAAGTAAAATAGATTTCTCTACCAAAATAGAGGAAAACTCCAAACAAATAGCTCAATTAGATAATCAAATAAGCGATGCTTCCCTAACTCTTAGTTATCAAGCAATTAAATCTCCAGCTTCTGGTTATATATTTGATTTACAGGCAACAACGCCAGGTTTTGTAGTTGATAATGAATTACCTATTTTAAAAGTTGTACCGGTTGATGAAATAGTGGCAAGAATTTTTGTATCTAATCAACAAATAGGTTTCATAAAAGAAAATCAATTAGTTAGTTTAAGAATTGATGCCTATCCATATAACGAATTTGGAGAAGTAAAAGGAACTATAGAATCAATTGGCTCAGATGTATTAGAACCTGATGATAAATATCAATTTTTTCGCTTTCCAGTAACTGTAAAATTAGAAAAACCTTACCTTGAGCATAAAGGCAATAAATTAAAAATTTTTAGCGGAATGTCAGTTCAAGCGAATATTATTTTAAGACAAAGACCTGTAATATCAATATTCACAGAACAAGTTTTACCATTTTGGGATAGTTTAAAACAATTATGATTCTTGTAAGACATCGCTAATGCAGATATTTTTTAAAAGATTGGAATCTATATCACTATAAATCTCCCCTTCCAACAAAATATTCTCAGTATTTAAAAATTCATTACATCCTGTCAATTCGTTTATTCCTGTATTAAGTTTTAATTTTTCAATATTAATATTGTAATTAGTTACTGCTTGAATATATCTACTCTTGGAATCAGTGAGATCTGAAAGATTACTTACAACTTCTCTCTGATTAGTAACTCCAGCTTTCAACCTCATAAGCGCAAGCTCTAGAGCTTCTTTTGCAGAGAGGATTTGTTGATGACTCCTTAAAATATTTTTCATTGAGACATTTAAATCAATAAATTGATTTTTAATATCATTTATTATTTGTTCCTCACTAACTTTATAAGTTATCTTTAATTCTTTTTCTTTCTCTTCAGTTGATTTGTAGTTCTGTTTGGTAAAACCACCATCAAATAATGTCCAATTAAACTTCATGCCTATAATATTTTCCTCTGATTCAGTATTTTTTGAGGTATTTGGATTAAGAACATCTGATTCTCCATTAACTGATGAAATTGTATATGTATTGTATATAGAAATCTTTGGCTTCTTACTTGAAGATTTCAAGTAACCATCATTTTTATTAATCAATTGATCTAATTCAAGATCCTTAAATTCTTCTCTAGTATTTTTAGCCTTAAAAAGGCTTTTATTGATAGATGTTCCCCACATCCCTAAAATTTCTAAATTTTCATTATCTAAAGAAATATCTTTGTCTTTTAAATTAAGCTTAATCAATAAAATATTTTTATTTTTCTGGGAATCACCAATCGTTTTTGCTAAAAATTGTTGATCTTTTCTCAATTGCGTAGCAGCTTCTAAAACTTCTAATTTATTACCAATACCACCTTTAAACCTATCATTTGCATCTCTGAGGGATATCTCAGAAACTGCAATAGCTTGTCTCGCAACTTTAATCTCCTCTTTGGAACTTTTATATTTCAAAAAAAGTTCTAAAATTTCAGTAAACAATTCTCTATATTTAATCCTGAAAGCAATCTTTGCTTTTTCAAGATTTAGTTTTGCGATATTTATATTGGGATTTCTTGAAAAATCAATAAAATTCCATTCCAGATTTAAATTCAAGCTGGTAGTAAATTTTTCAGTTGCTGTATCGTCAGAATTTTTATTATTATTAAACCCAGAAGTATAACTAGGCAAGTTACTACTATTCAGATTTATTTTTGGATACCATAAAGATAATTGACTTTTAAAGATTCTTTGAGCTTGATCAATTCTACTTTTTAGAATTTCAAGTTCTTGATTATTTTCTTTAAAGATTTTTTCAATATTATTCAATTTCAATAAAATTGCTAAATCTTTTTTATTAACTAATTTAGCTTTTTTGCTTAAAGGATATAAGTTGTTTGAATGATTTTCTTTATTTGCAGCAAAAGATGAAGCTAAAAAATTAAGATTTAAATAGCTCAATAAAAAAAATAATTTTATAAACCTAATTCTCAACTTTTATTTTTATTTGAGCATTAAAAATTATATCACTTTAAGAAATTATCCAAAAATAAAAAAAATTTATGCAGCTATTGATTTGATCTAATATTTAATTCGCTAGATACTTTTCAGATCTTCTTAGAGCTTTAAAAGCACCTTTATAATCTCCTTTTTGATATTTCTCATAACTTTTCTTTTCTAACAATTCTATAATTTTACTTTTCTTTATAAGGTCTATTTTTAATTTATGATCTTTTATTAAATCAAATTTAGAATAATAAATTTTAGATAATTCTTTTCTATATTTTTCAATTATTTTTTTGTTACAAAATTTTGATTTTAAGTAAGATTTAACTTCCATTTTATCTTGAAAAGCTCCTCTAAAATTTCCTTCCATATATTTTTTTTCACTTGCTTTAGTAAGTTTTATAATATCGTTAAAAGATAAATTCTCGTAATTCTCCATCTAACAAAATTTTTAGTGTAATAACCATAATATTATTCAAAATTTTAATTAAAAAATTGTAAATGTTAAAAACCCGTTTTGTATTTGTATCAATATCTAAATTTCAACCAATTACCAGCTTTTTTTTAAGAAGCAAATCAAATACCTCCACACTTTTTGTTTTCCCTTTTTTTGTTAGTTTATGAATATCTATTATTTGAGCAAGACACATAATCCAATACGTATCTTTTTTTAAATTAAGACCTTCGCAGATATGAGGGGGAGCCGATTTAAAACAGCCAAATTCTGTTGATAAATGAATGTTCATGATTTGAGTTTCAAGTTCCAGACTTAAAAGTTCTATTTCTTGCTCAGAAAGGGATGTCCCAAAAGTATATGATTCAATTAAAAGTTGATAATTCATAAAAGATTTATTTTTCAAGAAATCCATCGAGTTATTTTTGTACCCGCATAAATATGCCCTGAAGCTTCAACAATAGGTTTTGTTTCAGGATTCATAAAAATATCATATAAAACATTTTCTGGTCCTTGAAAAATTACAGTTGCCCTTTGAGGATCATCTAATGATTTACC
>FUFK010040722.1_pt1 | contig 27367 bp, 34 predicted proteins | sample 1021851 | NCBI WGS metagenome assembly FUFK01 (sample SAMEA51879418, study PRJEB19060) | metagenome
AACAAAAGNGGTGAAAAGAGAAAACAGACACACATAAAAATGAACTTCACAACAGAAAACCACGAGACTATTGGATTTGTCCTTTCAAGAATCACAGAAGACTTCCTTGATATTGAAGGGGATGTGTTTTATGTTGCGGTGAAAAAAGAAAATGACAGATTTTATTTCTTCATAAAATTTGAAAATGAAGACCCTTTTGGACTCGAATGTCCTGTGAGTCGATTAACAGAAAATAACAATATTTTAAAACATATCCATGGACACCGTCTTAATTTTAAAATGGATGATGAGTTCCTTATTATTGAGGGTGAATAAATCACTTCTCCTTATTATATTCATATTCACGAGAACATTCAATCATGGCAGTCATATGGTCTTTTCCATTTTCCATTTTATTTATCAAAAGTTTTATAAACCTGTATGGACGAGTTTTTGATTCTTCGAGAACAAGTCCCTTATCGACGGGTGATAATTTTGACTTGATNATAGTATCCACATATCTACAAGGTTTTTTCATTTTATTTATATTCAACATAATATTTTAAATTATTTTTTCATAAGATTTATTCCAAGAGTAAGTTGTTTTTTTATGAGGGGAGTCATCTTTATCTTCTTTCCTTGAAAAGAAAAATCCTTACCAGTCTCTATCTTATTTAACTTCCTTAACTCGGCAGTCTTAAATGTATATTCCATTGGAACTTTAAGACTTCTGTGTAATCCACCTCTTCTAAACTTAATAGTCTCTCCACCAAGTTTTGCTTCTGCCATCTTTGGTTTTGATTTTTTGACATTTTTGTCAAGTGATTTTGCTTTGGTGTGAGCAGTNGAGAATGTATCACCCTGCTCCATAAATTTTCTCATATTCTTCATGTGTTTTCCCATCATTCCACCCTCATGTGCTTTTGAATGTTCCTTTAACTTTCTCATAACCGCTGGTGATAATTTTTTTTTTATCCCCATTGGACTATTCTTTTCCATCTTGCTGTGATAAGGCATATATATTTCTATAAGAAAATAGTAGCATACTTACATATAAAGATTCTACTAACACATATGGAAAAAAAAAATTGAATTTTGATTTTCACATTCCTCAAAAAAACACAAAACAAAACAAAAATGGTTGGACAACAAGAACTCAAAATGTTAAAATCATGGGATGGAATCGGTGATTGGAAAATGTTCCGTGAATATTGTCGAAGATATATAAAAATTTATCGAGAACAACAAGAATATTATGAGACTGTTAAAGATTCTATCATAAATGAAGAGTCAAAAAAATTATTCTCTACGATTCTTTTGAGAAGAATAAAATTTTGGTCTTATCTTCATAACAAAGACTTAATCAAGGCACAAAAATGGAATGAAAAACTTCGAGACGCTCAATGTGAATATCTTGAAGAATTATCAACTGGAAAAACAAAAATTATAAAACAGATTGAAGGTGAAAAAGTCTCTGATGAGACACACACGGGAGAGAGTGGATATTTGATGGTCGCGGATGATATGAAAATGGAACACGAATTAAGACTTCAAAACCTTCGACTTCTCGCTTGTTCTATCTAAACATTTATAGTCTTAACAAGAGTCTGTGTGTTAAAGTTGGCAATATTCTTAACATAAGTCTCCTGTATCTCGGGAGCATTATTTCTTGACGCTGGTAAGACAGCATCACCAGACTGGACACCACTTCTTATAATTAAATCATAATCCTGATTGTTAAAGTTGGAAGTATTACCAAAGTGATGAGTATAGTCAAGACCTATACCCATAGCATCTCCTTCTGTATTATTACCTACACCAGTATTAGCATCCCCACCAGTAGCATAATCCTGTTCGAGTGATTTGTTGGTGAGTTTTAATGAAGCACTACATTTATCGGCAAGTTCTCCATCTAATAATGCTCTTTGCCATCTGTTCCTTACTTCGGCATCACCAACACTACCCATCTTCTGGACATAGTTCTGTGCTGATATAGAACCAGTGGCACCGTTGGCAGCGGTTTTTGTTAAAAGATTTGGTTGGACTTCAACTACAAAATCTTCTGGTTGTCTTACATTATTTTTATTTTGTGAGTATTCTCTTAAACCAACAGGGACTCTAAAATTACTCTGATTCTTTTTAATATTATTCTCTTGGTCTTGCTCCAAGAAGAGATTAACAAAAGACCTAACCATAGAGAGGTTTGGAGTGTATTTAGAACTATTAACACTTGATACAACATCATTGACAAGATTGACTCTATCATTGAGCATCATCTGTGGATTGTATGAAGATAAGTCCTGTGGAGTTGGAACTAAAAATCTACCCTGTAATCTAACATTCTTTAAAATATAGAATGAACCAGAGACAGAGGGGTGGTTTGCTCCCTGTTCTCTAAATCTTTCATAAAAGTATCCAGCATCATTATTNAGTTCAAGATTGACAATTAAACCACCAAGAAAATCATTACCCAAGTGAAGTGGTTTTAAATTATTTAAGAGAGCAGTGTCTAACTTAAATGAGAATGGTCTTCCATAATGCTTATCATTAAAGTTGGTAATATTACCAAACTGTCCTCCATTGGTGTGGTCGGCACCACTCATAACAGACTGGTGTCTATTTCCATGTGTAGCATTATCACCAAAAGCATCATAACGGGCAAGGGGAGAGACAAGATAATCGGCAGATGATTTAGTCCAAGCAGTTCTTGCTCCCACATACATTGGATAATTATTGTGTTGAGCAATCTCGACAGAAGTCTTTTTTGACTGGACAAANATTCTCTTAATGGAATTCTGTATTCCACTCCACTGTGAGATGTTGGTATTANNACCTCTCTGTAAGTTGGCACCATTACCAGCATTATAGTTTGCTTTGGTTGGAGAACCAACACTTATCGGGTCTCCATTGGAATCAAGATAAACTATCTGTCCAGTAAGATACATATCACTTGTATCAATAAGTCTGTCCTGTGAAGAGATATGGAATCTTATATTGGCATTACCCTTGTTAAATGAAAAACCACCTGTTAATTTATTGGAAGAGTCTATTGATGTTGCTTGGTCATTGACCGCTGGAATAGAAAAAGCAATTTTTTGAACTGGCATTTTATAAACTTCTAAAATATTTTTTTTTTTTAATTTTTTTAATTTTTTTATTCATTATTTTCATACATTTTTTCAAGTTCTTCCTCTGTGTGGAATGGCATTTGTTCGAATCCTTTCATAACATATTCTTGAACCCTATCCCTGTTTTCTTTTGACTTAAAACAATATATAAATCCATCAACCCATTCACCCAAGAGCATAGCACCAAGACTATCCATATCACATTCATAAGGGTTTGTTGGTTGGACTACGAACCAATACCAAGTGATTCCATCTTCAAGAGTTCTCTCTTTCGAATTCACGAACCTGATTGTGAGAAGACCTCTCTTAACAAGTTTTCTCCACTGTCTCATTTGAACCTTCATTTCTGTGTTGTTCATAGCAGAGAAAATTCCTTGTTCTTGGAACAATCCCTTATGACAAAACATAACGGTGTCTGTTTTTTTTGAGGCGTTCTTCCAACCTTCATAAGCGTTGAGAACCATATCACGAGTGATTAAAGACATTTTGATTTGTTGTTTTCTTTTGTTGTGTGTGATTCATAGAAGTGAAAAATGAAAATTCAATTTTTTTTTCCCATATATGTTGGTAGAAACTTTATATATAACTATACTATTAAATCCACTCATTCTTATCAAGAATCTTATAACACACATATATACTATTAAAAGACGCTCCTTTTCCTCCTTCTATCTTCTCCTCACCTCCTTCTTTATATTTATCATAATTTATTTTTGAAGAAGGGAATATAAATTTNATGTCTTTTCCTTCACTTAATTCCATAAACCATTTCTGGAACATATTTGTTGAGTTCAAAAGAATGATAAAGGGTTTGTCAAGGTCAAAGAGTTTTTTGATACACTTATATTTGAGATTGTCTTTTCTGTTCTTATAAGACTTGACCCGTTCAAAAGGCGGGTTGGAGATAATAATATCATAATCTTCACCAGTCCAGGTGGATTCATCAAGAAAATCGACATTCTTATTTCCTATAACTTTATATCCAAGTTCTTCAAGATATTTTTTTGATTGTTCATTTGAATTTAACATAAATGATTCAAAGACAGTTTTATCCTTTGGCACGAATTCTTGAATCTGTCTCCACGCCTTTTTCGGGGTGTAATAATCATTGTGAGTTGAGAAGTGTGGTGAATCCTTAAAGTTCGACATTTCTTTTTGTGTTGTGTTTTTAACAGAACAGAAGAAGAAAAATTCAATTTTTTTTTCCATATACATTAGTAGTATCTTTCCTTATAAAATTACTTGAACACCACCGCTTTCACTTACACTTACAATCTTTCTGCTCCATACATAAGTATCGGCAAGCATGTCATTACCTCTTCCAGCACTAAAACCAAGTCTTATTTGACCTTCGGCATTTCCTAAATCATAATAGTATGGACTTCTGGCAAGTTGTCTTCCAACCAAGAAGGTGTTTGTATAGTTCTCGGCATCCTTACCATCAAAAGAACCTAAATCTTTTGCTTCTCTATTAATAGAATTTAATGATTTGACTACTTCATTTAAAGCAACAATCTTTTCTTCATTAACCTGTGGATTGTATGGTCTAACAGGGACAAGTCTGCTCTTCAAAAAATAAACAATTGAGTTGAGATTTGACTCTGATGGTGCTTCTCCATCATAATAAGATGAATTTCTTAATCCACCAAGATTATTAACATTACTAAACTGTGTTAAAACACATACAGCACGAGTGGCAACACTATTCAATTCAATAAGATGTTTTCTGGCATTGGCGGGAATGTTGTCTATGAAGTGGTCATAAGTAGTGAATTCATAATTGAATCCTTTCATCATTTCACTTATTAAGAGCGGGAGGGGGAGCAACAGTAAGAACCTTAAATTCTGGTCTTATCTTCAATGCTCTTGTATCACCTCTTAAAATAATTTTATTACCAGTTGAGATTGCCTGCTGTGATTGGCAAGAGTGATTTGAAGTTCTCCACCACCAACATCAGCAATAGCATTAATAGTTGTCTCTAAATCGGCAACATTACTCTTGACAGTAATCTGATTACCAACGGCAAGACCAAGTGAGTTAAAATCTGTGTGGTCTGTGGTTCTTAAATTAAATCCAGCACCAGCAAGGTCTTGACAAGCAATTCCACCAGTAGCATCATATAAATCGACAGCAGTTCCATCACTCTTGATGGCATCCATACCAAAGCATGCTTCTGATGGTGAAGCAAGAGTTAATTCGATTCTTAATCCTTGAAGACCCATAACATTACATAATCTCTCATCATCCCAGTATCTAAATATACCCGCTTTAAGTGGAACGGTGTATCTTCTAAAATTATAAAATGCTTGACCAGTAGTGGAGATTGGAGATAAAATATTATTATTTAAATCATCTGATGTATTGACAGTAGCAGTTAAATTTCCACCTGTGTTCTGTTTGGCATTGACAACAGTTCCAACACCTTGGAGTTGCTGTAAGTTGGTTTTGTTTTCAAAAAGATACTGGTTTGTAATACTTGCCCACTGATTATAGTTCTGTAAGGTCTCTAAATGTTGTCCAGTTCTTAAACTATAAATATCTACTCTATCTATAATAGAATCAACACCAGCAGAGTGATTCAACATAAGTCTTTTATTATCACTTGAATTGTTAAGAACATCAATAGCAAGATAAGAATCTCTACCCTTAACAAGACCAAGAGAAGGTTGAAGTTCAAAAATTACTTTCTGCCCAGAATTAACATCGAATTCTGTTCCATTAGTTGGCACAAGACTAATCATTTTTGAGGCAATCTGTTGAGACATAATAATTTCTATTAAGATATTTATTTTAAATTTTTATCTAATAAAATACTAAATATGGCATTAAATTCAGTTCCAAAACATTTTAGATTTTTATCAGAATGCTCGGTTAATGGTGTCTTTATTGAAGAGGGATATTTATGTCCTTTGGTATATTCGGGTGCTTTCTCAACAATATTTATAAATTTAAGATGTGATGTTCCTTATACATTTAACATGTATGCTTGTCCCACTAATGAAGAAGATGAGAGAACTTTATTTTATTCTAAAACATTTTCTTCTGGTGGTAAGTTTTCCAAAAAGTTTGCCATCACAAAATCTTTTTTTCAAGTTGAAGTATTAAATACAACAACCACCGCTGGAAAAATATATCTTAATACTTCTGCCTCTGTAAGTTGTCAATATGCCTCACAGACTTTTTTGAATTCGAAAATATCGATTGATGATAATACAGCACTACAAAGAATCTCCAACAACTATGAAGTAGATTTAGTAAGAGGGATACAAGAAGATTTCAAAAAAATAAATATACAAGGGATACAAAGAACACTTCCTTCTGTCGAAGAGACCATTGGACTTGGTGATGATTATAAATATACTACAACGGGGTTTGATACTCAACTACAAGTCTCTGGAACTAATGACAATAATCCAGCGGGGACGGGAGCAAGACTTATGTCATTCACAGGTTTGGATGATTCTGGTAATGAACAGACAGAAAACATAACAATCAATACAGGCACGGGCACTGTTGGTGTTAATTATATGGCAATAAATAGAATGACAGTATCTTCTGTTGGTTCATTAACTCACAATGAAGGTGATATTACTTTTCTTGGAAGTGGTGGAGCAGTTCTTGGAAAAATGTTTGCTACTCAAAATGTAAGTCATTTTGCTTATTTCAAAGTTCCTACTGGTAAGCAGTTAATTGTAAGAGATATAAATATTTGTGCTTATGCTCCTGGTGGAAAAGTGATTGTGTATGAGTTCGACCCATCAACAACTATACAGGCAAGTATTGGAGAGTTTTTAATTACAACATCTTATCAGCAATTATCATACACCCTTGATGGACTTATAACTGCTGGTAAAGTATTAAAAGTGAATTATCAACCTGGAACAGGGACAGGTGATATTTTAATAAATATAAATGTGAATGCTGTTTTGTGTCCTGATATTTCTGCTTTTTAAATACCAGATACAACAACCTTAAAATCAACAGTAAAAGCAGTAGAAGTTCCAGATACATCATTATTGACAGCAACAACTCTTAAAAATTTCCCTGTAATCTGTCCTAATGCTTCACTGTTTTCACCAAAACTCAATACAGCAACGGCACTTCCAGTTGTAGTTCCATCCGCTTGAAGTCCTGCCGTAGCAAAAACAGGTGTAGAAGCACCAGAGTAGCATACAGTATTAGTAGAGTCATCAGTGAATTCAACAGTTAAAGCAATATCACTAACAAAGTTGGCACGGGCANNGGCATTACCAGTATGAATACAGTTAATAACTATATTTTTAGCATTTGTTAATTCTACATAATTACTCTGAACCATTCCTGCTCCAAAATTTGTTCCAGTAGTAATAGAATTAAGAACAGGGTATAAGTTTGTATTACTTGAACCCCCTCCACCAGAAGAAGATACTTCGAGAACACCACTGGCATCACATTTTAGAAAAGTCTCGGTGGAAGCATCGGTGATGGTCTGTCTTGCTCTTAACCCAACGGCAACAGAGTTGGCAGGGTCATTTGTAATACCAGAGTTAAGTGTATTGGCAGGGGCAATATTTATAGTATTAACTACATTTGTTTGAACATTACCACTTCCATCCACATGGATTTGTTTTTGAGTTCCAGCAACATCATTCGGGTCTTCACTTCCCATAATTCTACTTACAGCAGTGCCATCACTCAAAGAACTATCGATTGTTCCTAAATTTGTAGCGTTTTCTGTTCTAAAACTATCAAGAGTAGATTCCTTGGCAAGAGCACTACTATCTATTTCGGCAGTCATTTCAAGAGTCCCATCGGCATTCACTTGGACGGGGACAACAGCATTTCCAGTTGTTTTTCCACAGATTAAAGTTCCAGACATATAAGTAGAATAAAGATTTTATTTTTCTTAAAAAAAATGACAAAAAAGACAAAAAACACAAAAAAAAATTTGATTCTCTTTAAATACAGAATTTAAAAAAATATCTCCTTAAATTATAAATGGTTAAAATTGGTAGATTTAATTATGAAAAGTCCAACATTCCTGGAAAAAAATTAAAAGTAGAAGTTAATCATAAGGGAAAAAAGAAAACAGTCCATTTTGGTGCTTCAAGTATGGAACACTTCAAAGACAAAACTGGAATATGGAAGTCAAAAGACCATGGAGATACAAAAAGAAGAAAAAATTTTAGAACAAGAATGAGTGGAATAAAACTAAAAGATGGTTCAAGGGCAGTTGATAATCCCTTATCACCAGCATATCATGCTGTAAGAATCCTTTGGTAATCAAAATGAATATAATTTTTTTTTAATCTCATATTCTTCTGGAAGACACAACACCTTCATATAATTTTTATACTGGATTCTAAAACAGTTAAGTGAGATACACCGTCCAAAGAACTGTCTTGTGAAGTTTGTCATGGCATTTGATAAGTTTGTCTCTGTGATTGGTTTTCCAGATTTATTGGTGATAAAGTGTTCTTTATTTGTAGTTAGTCTTAAAACATATTTAATGAGTAATCTATGTATTTGAAGATTTTTGACTTTATGAATATATTGTCCTTTAAAACCATCTATTAACTTATTAAAAATGAAAAAACATTCTCCTTGTTGAATCACCAGATATATTGGATAATCATCGAACTCTTCAAGTAAGTCATAATCGGCATAAACCAATTTTATTCTTGTCCAGTTGATTAACTTGATTGGAATCTCAAAAAGAAAAAGACACAAAATCAAAAAATTTCTATATTCTGTGAAGCATACATCTTTATTATTGTAGTAGTCCATAAATGATTTTAACTTATCTTTCATTTCAAAAATCGAAAACTTCGAATACATATCCTTATTTTCTTTCAAGTCTATTAAATTATTATACTCATCTATGAACTTNTATAAGAAGTATGAATCACATTTATAATATTTGAATATTATCTTTATTGTTCTACACATTTCAATCACAGTTGTTAAAGTATATTTTTCCAATAACTTTTCTATGATTGGTGTGAAGTTTGATAAATTATGAAGTAAGTCTTGAAAATCATGACTTCCAGATATTTTTTTTAATCTTTCAACATCCTTCAAAATGTCATTTTCGTCAAAATTATTTTTTGAGGCATAAGCAAGAAAAGAATCCATTAAAATATTGGTTCATTTTTATACAATAGTTTGAACGGTCGAACCCGCTTGACCTCTCTCCAACGCTTCGGGGTCGATTGCGGTGCTTCCCTGTGCTGGTGCTCCTGTCTGTGGTTGTGCTTTCTTATCATCGGGGTCTGCCTTATGACCTAAACCCTCGAAGAGACCTATTAGTCCCGTTACTACTGATGCTACTTCTCCAATTACGGGGATTCCATCGAGAATGGCATCAGAAGTGATAAGACCTGTATCAAGAGCATCCATACCTGATTCTGGTAATGTGCTTTTTAAAGCATTTGATGCTTTGCCTGCTACATTTTTTGCCATGTTCCCTGCTTTATCAACAACACCACTTATACCGCTTTCACTGTCCGCTCCTACATTTGACAATGTTCCTGGATTCTCTGATGGCAATGGAACTTCTCCCCCTGCGGTCTCACCAGTTCCAGTTGTAGTTCTTCCCGCTGCCTCATCAAGATTGGTCTCTTGAACTCTTGGATTTCCACCTTGATTTGGTGTTGGTTCAGAACCTCCACTCCGTAAGGGAGTGCCTTCTCGACCTCCCATTCCTGGCATTGGTTCGGGGGCATCTCCTGTTGCTTGAATCTGTGCGTTTGGTTCTGTTGCTTCTTCTTGTGCGGGTGCTCTCTGTGAAGAATCTGCGTTTTCACTTACATCTGCCTGTTGTGGTTTTGCGTCCTCTGGTTTTGGAGAAAATATATCTCCGCTTGGTTCATCTTCCCTAACTGCGTCTCTAACAGATTTAGGTGCTCTTCTTGGTTCTTCGGGAGCATTAAGGCGTTCATTTTGAGCATCGACCTTTGCTTTTAAATTTCTAAATCTTTCTTGAACATCACTTATTCTATTATCCAAAGAATCGGCAGTTCCCTGCTGTTCGGCAACGGCATCACCACCACCAGCATTTCTTACAGGGTCAGAGTCCCCAACTGGATTTGGTTTTGATGCTTCACCTTCTTCCCCTGTTGGAGCGTCCTCTCCCTTACCAGCATCTCCTTTTGCTTTTTCAAGTTCTGCCTTTTTCTGTTCTATCTTTGCTTTTCCATCTCTGTATGCTTTATAAACTTTTCTGCCTAAATGAAAAGCAGAACTGGCAGAACCTAAATCAACTGCTCCACTTGTGATGTGGTCTATGTGATTCTGGAATTGTTCTTCAAGAGTATTTGCTTTTCTGTCTCTAATGTCATTTTCATTTTCATCATTGTGTTGTTCTCTTGCTTGAATATCCTGTGAATATTGACTTAAAATTTGCTGTAAAGACATTTATATTTTTAACAATTATTTTTTTTTTCATTTTTTTCAAAATTTAAATCACTACTCCATAATAATTCATCATAATTTCTATATGCTTCCAATCTTGGAATATTTATATACAAAAAATCAAAAGGTTCTTTTCTGCTCTCCTTGAATATTCTCAAAAATTCTTTTTCACTTCCACCAATAAAAGAATAATCTTCTGCTACTTTTTTTAGTTCTGATTCTGGAAAAGACCCCATAATGTGGAGTCCTTGAATATTCTGTCTTATTGTATTTGTTAAGAATTTATATAACTGGCAAGTTAAACATATTGCTAATCTTCCCTCTGTCCCAAGACTCTCACTTCCTATGTGTCTGTATTTTGTAATCATAGAACTAAAAGCATCTTGCTTACCATTCTTTTTCATAACAAAACCTTTATCACCCATAATATCATCCATAACAAGTAAGTATCGATTATCATCTTCATCATCTTTTATCATATCAAGAATAGTCTCCAATAAATCTTCACTATATTCATCAAAAACAAAATCAAAATTCTCGACCATATGCTTCATCTGTGTGTCATTATGAACTGATGGACTTATCAAGATTTTGATATTATAATCATCGCCGTAGAATCTTGGTGATAAATAAAGGTTTTGNAGTAGAACAGATTTCCCAGACCTAATCTTTCCCAACATAACATTAAAATGAACCAAGTCTGGTATTATGTCTTTATGTTTTTCACCCAACTTATCCTCATCAACTTTTAGTGGATACACTTTTAAGTCGTTCATTATAATTACTATGAGATATTATTTTCGTTGTTCTAAATGTCTTACCATGAATTGTAGTCTATCTTTTAATTTTTCATCATCAAGAATCTCTGCTCTTGTAAGAGTGTTAAGATAAGACTCCATAGTTTTGTATGCCATCGAACAGTTAAGTTTTCCAAGTGCTTCATATTTTTTATCCTCCCAGTTTTCAAGTTTTTCATTTTCAAGCATTTTTTTTCTGCTGTCTCTCTGTCTTTTTTGTGCTTTTGTAAGTTCTTTCTTTTGTTCTCTCTGTTCTTTTTTTAGTTCGGCACTTTCTTTCTGCTTATTTAATCTATTCTCTCTTACTTTTTTTCTGCCTTTTGCTAATCCTTCCAACTGTGCTGGTGTGAGAGTTCGTTTTTTTTTAACAGGTTTTTCCTTCACAAAAATCTTCTCGGGGTCTTCAACATTCATTTGTATATTTTCTGTCATAGTAATTTATAAAGAGAAAAAAAATTGAATTTTAAAATCACAACCTTGTGAATTAAAAAAACAATGGAACAATATAGACTTATAACTCATTATAAAACCACAATAACAAGTTCTTCAAAAGAATCACTTGAACAAAAATATAAAGAAAAACCTACTGCCTATCTCACTCCCCCTGTGCGTTTGCCAGCAAGTTAATATTACAACTTCTACAACATATATATCTTATTTCACCAGTCTCGTGGTCGTGGTCTAAATGTCTTTCTCTCCTTTTTTTATATTCACAACCACATATCCAACAAGTTTTTTCTTTTATATACACATCATAAACAGAACATAAATCTTCATCTTCTATACCTATCTGCTTCCAGTTTGCTATCCTCATCATCTTTCTACCTTTTGGTGTGGAATAATAATCCTTCTGATATTGTTTTAATCTTTCTTTATTCTTCTCTTGGTATTTTTTCATATATCCTTTTCTCTTCTCTTTATTTTCTGGTTTTGAATGCCACTTTGGAGCATAACTTTTTATATACTCCTTCATATATTCTTTTTTTCTTTTCATCGCTTCTTCATTTTGTCTATACTTTTCTTGATATTCTTTTTGATACTTCTGGCATCTCTCCTTATTCTTTTGATAATATTTTCTCCTATATTCTCTCTTTTGAGTCAATGACATACCCATTTTATTATTTCTCGTGTATATAATAAAGATTTTTTTTTTAAGTGATTTATACACACTTAATCAAAACTTACTAATATTTTTTTATATCTCTCAATCGGGGGATTTAATTTTTTTATATCTACAATTGTCTCGTGTGATTTTGTCTTCGAGATGCCCATATAATAATTGTAGATACTTGACCTTGATATTTTAAATGTTTTTTCTATATCATCACAAGTCCTAAATAATTTTTCTCTCTCACCAGTGAAAAAATCATTATAAATTACCCTGTAATGGTATGTATTTGTGTTTTTTGAACCCTTATGTCTCGGCATGATATTATAAAATGTCTTTTTTTTAAGTAGTTTTAAACAATTTATTCTTCTTCTTCCAGAAAAGCAGTCTTGTCATATAGTCCCATTTTCTTTAACTTCTCGACAACTGCGTCCAGATTAAATACCCACAATCTTTCTTGTTGTGTTCTTCGTTGTAAGAATAAATAAGTCCCTTCAAGTTCGGCATCGAAAAGTCTTAATTTAAGAGGTTGTATCTTGTTGGTCATACAAAACATTTCATATTGTTCTCTTATCTCACTTTTTCTTATCTTGTGTGAAAACTGTTTTTTGTTGTAAGGTGTGAAGATATATGGTGAAGAAAACAGATAATCCAAGAACTTCCAAGTCATAGAGATAGAAGCGTCAAGACACCGTCGATAATATTTTGTCTTTGGAAAATCTCTCCACACTCTTTTTGATATATCTCTCTTCATCAAGAAGTCATAAAACAATCTCAATGCCTTATCATTAAAGAATGCTTTAATCACATTCTCAATATCTTTTCGAGCAGGGTGAATACTTTCAAAAGCAACAAAACGCCTGTTTGTATCACTTATCTTGACAACCGCTTCATTGTTCGTTGTCATTAAGTATCTTGAAAAATCATTCACATGAATCTCCTTCTCGAACTTCTCCTTGACTGTGATTTTTGTCGAAGTGATTGCGTCCTTGAATCTTTCATAAAATTTTTCTGTCTGTGAGTGTTCGACCTCATCCACATTGATAAGTAATTTATTCTTACCAATAGAATTAAAGTTCCCAAATAAATCTTGAACTGGATTTGCTGTTGAATAATAATATTTCTCACCCATCATATATCCAAGTTGTTGGACTAACAATGACTTTCCAATTCCTTCACCGCCCTTGATAATAATCATTGTGAGTGATTTTTCATCAGGTTGTTGGAATATCTGTGAAGACCAATCAAGAAGATAATTATAACAATCATCAACATAATCCTCACCGTCATCGACAAGTAATTTTATATGGTCAAGAATCACTTGAAAATCTTCTCTGTCCTTATCTGTAATATTATCTGTCGAGACAGTCTCTATGTGAAAACCCTTGAAAAGATTATACACATTCTCGGGACATTTATTTATGTTTGGATAAAAGTCTATCCTATCCACCATTCTCTTATCGGGGTCAAGAATGTAATTATAAATAAACCTCTTTCCTTTTCCTCCGTCATTCCATATNTCAAAAGTCTGTTGTCCTGCGTCTTTCCAATCACAGAACATAGAGATAAGAGAAGCACTGTTCCTTAAACAATATCCATCTTCTTCAATCTCCAATAAGTATCTATCACTGTTCAAGACTTTATGAACTCCATACTTTTCTTGGAACATATCTCGAAAATATTCATACAACTCTTTTTCGTCTTGTGAAGAAGCACTCTTGTAATTTTCNATATATTCTCGTGGAATGTCAAGAAAATCTGTCATTTCTTTTTGAATCATTTTGATTCCATATCTCTGTTCGACTTCTTGAACAACTTGATTTATCTTCTCATCATCAATAAGTCTTTCCACAAAAAAACCGTCGTGTAAGTCTGCGTAAGTCTTTATGTGATTCTTCTCAAAAAATTCTTGAATCTTTTCTATCATTTTCCATTCCCACTTGTGATAAGCATAACACAAGAACTTTCCATGATAATTATATTCCTTCCTTCTTTTGAGTGATTCATAATATTCTGTGTGTTCTTCACTTTCTTTTTTGAGTTTTGACACAAGAGTTTTGAGTCCTTCTTCTTGACACTTGAAAATTCTTTTTGTGAATCCTTTCTTTGCTGTATCTCTATCACAGTTCTCTGCTTCCATGACTTGTTGAAGAATAAATTCTCTGTTTTCTATATAATCAAAAACCCAATCCATATTGTCCAATTTATATTTCTTTATCATAAGACTCAACCAAGTATAAGAAGCATTCACCATATCAATATCTTTGTAATATTGGTAGGCAAGTGTATTTCTCAACTTCCTTGAAAACATACACAACCCCTTTTCACATACATTTCTTCCATCCAAATCTTCACCGCCTTGGTGGTATTCGGGAGTGATTCTCCAACTCCCCCTCGTCCCAATAAGATTTTCCAATTTGTTCTTATCAGAAGAAGAGAGTTGTGATTCAAAATCCTGTAATACTCTTTTGGCAAGTGATAGATTAAAGATTTCTTGTCTGCGTTGTCTGGTCATTTTATATATTTATTGTGTGTCATTCTTTTAAATAAAAATACTAAATCAATTTTTTTTCTTTATATATATTGGTAGCAACTTTATGTGTAAGTATGCTACTTTTTTTCCTGTTTTAATTGTGCTTGTATATTCTTTTCTTCTTCTTCTTGAATTTCACTCTCGGCAATAGATATATCGGCACTGGCAAGAAGAACTGTTGGTTTTTGAACTGGACTCACAATCTTCATAAGAATTGTTGAATTTTCTTCAAGTGATATATCTGTTAAATCTGGATTAACAACTGCTACACTTATAGAATTTATTGTTTTTGGATTGGATAATGTATGAGATATAAAATTTCTATCAGAGATAAAATCTTGATTTGACAATGAACTTTTTGGAATCATATCTATCATACCCAACTCACTTTTATTACCAGCAAAATCATTCTGTTCAACTAAATCTGTTAATACTAACATATATCCTGATTTTGATAATGTTGGTAATGTATCCGCTTTTAATTCTCTCCCTGTTGTTTGGACTGGAATCATACCCGCCCAATCATAAAAAGAACCTTCAAAAGGGGCAGTGAGACCAAGTTTTTTAGCATTTGGTGCTGAATCTCCTGGTGCGTTTTTATTATTATTATAAGGTTGCTGTGGAACATTACAATCTGTTAAATTAAATAATTGGACATCCGCTACTCCTGGAAGGGCAAAAACTTGATTATTATGTGTCTCTGTTTGTGCTGCCTTACCATAATTATTATAAATTGTAGATATAAATGGTGCTGATGATTGGTCAATGTCCGCTCTTGTTGTAGTTCCATTTATCTGTTGTATGTCTCCAAAAAAGTTTTGGTTTTCATAATTATCCTTATTAACAAGAGTATCAAAACCAAAACCCAATCTTGACCATACTGTTTTTTTCCAAGCAGTTCGTGCTTCTTTTTCTGTTTGAAAAAATTCATCAAAATTCCAGAACTGATTTCTATCTGGATTATTGTCATTTTCATCACTATCTATCCCCAATGTATCATTATTGCCCTCACTTATACAAGTTTGATATGCCCAATTATATACTGCTACACCAGAATATCTCATTACATAAGCATTAAGACAGTTGGCAACAATAGTGTGTTGTGCTCTTGTATATCCATCCCAGAACTTCATTCCAGCATCAGTTGGTTGAAGTTGCGGGTTGTCGAACTGTGGTATTCTTTTGACATAAGCACATTCTTGTGAGGGATTGGTTAAACTATTTCCTCTTTTATCGTGTGTTGGTATTCTTCTTGGTTCGTGAAGATGATTAAATGAAAAAGCACTTTCTTCACTATCATAAGATAATTTAAATCCAGTAGTTCCTACACCTGTTCCAACACTAAATAAATTATATGGTAAATAATTTTGAGCATCGGCAATTGATTCACCATTATTTCTTTGAAAAGCAACACCATATTCTGGTGTATTTGAAGTTGCTCTAAAACAACCTATCTTAACATTATCAGTTGTATTGAATGATTTATACACATTACTTTTTGCTTGAAAAAAAACATCAGACATGTGTTTTGGAGTAATAGCAATGGCACTTACTAAATCATTATCAAAAGCAGTAAGCGGTCTTCTTTTATCGGCAGGGATTCCTGCCCATTCAGAATCGGGGACTGGATTTCCTGCTCTATTATTATTTTGATATTCTATCGGCATATTAAATAGTTCTGTTTTGATAAATCTTGTTGTAGTTCTATTTGTTGTTAATCCTCTATTTGTTCCTCTCTCTCTTTTATCTTCATAACAATCCTTATTTGGATTGACTCTTAATTTAACTCTATTTATCTGGTCGGTGATTAACTCTCCCAATGAAGATACAGTATATATTCCTGGTGGAATTCTGATGTCCGCTCTTCCACATAATGGAACTAAATAAGTTGCTGATGCGTCGGGGTCTCCTTGCCCTGCTCCTTCACTATTCTTAATTGTTGAAGGCATAACAAGAGGGAGAATATTTTCTGTGAATCCATAATTATTATTGTCTATGTCTGGAAGACTTGCTCCTTGTTTTTGTTGTTGAGCATTCATNCTCACTCCCATTGGACAAAATAAATTATAATCATCCACAGTTGTCGGGTCTCCAATATCCAAGACTGGAACTTCATAAGAAGTATCACACATATAATAATTAAAAAGTATAGTCTCGTCTATTTGTTCTTCTATCTCGATACTTTGTCCTGTGATGCCTTTTAAGTTAATGAGAGAGTTTTGAACACTTATTTGACTCCCAGTTGGTATTTCAAGTCCATCTGGTAATACATAAGTCCATCTATTATTTGTCTCATTTTTTCTTTGAGATAATCCACAATTAACATCGATGTATCGTGTTGTCATATATCCAAATACAACATTTATTTTTTATATTTTTCCCATATATCTTTATCTACGCGTCTTGCTTTTCCTCCCATTATAACAGAAGCAAGTCGTGCTCTTGCCCATGACTCTGCTGTCTGGTTTGGTCTTGACCCAGCACTATAATAAGCACCCCTTCCTTTTGCCAGAATTTTATCTATTCCAGTTTTAGATATTATGTTTTTAGATATAAATGCTGTATTACTTATTTTTGTATTGTATTTTTTCTCGAATTTCTCTACATGACTACTTCTTTTTGATTGGAAAGACTTCACTTTTGGTCTGGCAGTGCCTTTTTTAATACTCTCTATTTGTTTTTTTCTATCCTCTTTTGATAAAGATTTTGGAACATAAGCAGTTGGAACTTTTCTTCCTCCTATATCAGTTTTCTTTGAAGACATTGTTAATAATATCTTTGAAGAAAAAAATGACAAAAATGACTAAAAAACATAATTATAAATCGCTTACAAGAACATTCATTCCACCAGAGGGAAGTGCCATGACTTTGACTACCCTAGTAACGCCCACAAAAAACTGGACATCTGCTCCACTTACATCACTCTGTCCTATCTGTGGATTGTTCTCCATTGTAGCATTAACCTGTGCGTGAGGTGTTCTATTATAAATCCACCTGATTGGATATTCATTGATGATTCTACCACCGCCTCTGATTACTGGTTCTCCATTTCTTAAATCAAGAGCAAGAGGTTTGTATTTTCCAAGAAGACCCTGTGGAGGGGGACTTATCATAGATGCTTCTGTATTTGTATCGGCAATATAAAGTGGTGCGGGAACTTGTAAGTCTCGACCAAGAGTGTATGTAAGATTATTATACATCTCAACTGGATTAAATACAAAACCAAAATTGTAATAATCTACACCATTAACATTCACCTGGTATTCCTCGACAGATACAGAGTCCGCTCTTTGTCCAAGAAGAACCTTATTATTATTATCAGCATAGGTAGTGAACTGTTTTAACATCTGTATGTAATGAACTTCCTGGTTAATTACATTGATTCTAAACTCCTGTGATTGCTGTGTGTTTGCTGTGGCACTTGGTAAGGTTTTCTGTATGTTTTCTACATTTATAAAATCCATAATATAACCTCCTGCTGATTGTGTCTTTTCTCTTACACTCTCCTGGACTCTTGAAGGGAAAACTAAATAATCTACAAGAAGATTAACATCACTAAATAAAATATCACCATCGGCACAAGCAAGGTTGGCACTTGGTGCTCCAATTTTATTACCATACTCACTACTGTTTGGATTGAATTCAATAGTTAAATGAACCTTGTAAGCAGTGAATAAGAATAATGGTAAGTCTCTGGTGTTAAGCATTGGAAGAAGCATACCAAGTGGAATACCAATTAACTGATTATTACTGGCATCTTCATTTAACTGATGATTATTAACATCGGCACCTGCTCTATCATTGGAAGCACCGTAGTTAATACCAGACTTGGCGGGGTCTGTGGTAATGACACCAGTTAAATCAGATGCTCCTGTTCCTGCGTTTGCTTCTGATTCATTTAAAACTCTGTATTCGAGACCGTTCTGTAAGTAAGCACTAAACTTCTTATTCTGGACGGCGGGACTTGAAGAATATAAATGGTTAAGAGTTGCCCACTGATTAACATTATTTATTCTCTGGACTTGAAAATCACCAATTCTTAATTCAACATTCTGGATTGCTCCTAAACCTCCATTGAAGCAGTTCAATCTCACTTTGTTAGCACCTTCTCCTGTCTTTGCTCTACACTTAAATAAAAGCATAGTGTTCTTGTCAAGATAAGCACTTGTATCAAGTCTAAAAGTGTATCTGTAAGCACTGGACACAATCGGGTCAATCTTTTCTGTTCTTACATCCATAATATTTTCNGCGTTCATATCAACGCTGTAATCGGTTAAATCCTGTAATGATGACATATAACTATTTAAAATATAAAAAATTTAGACTCTTATACTCAATAAAAATTTAAATTTTAGACAATGATTTTTTTTTAGTTAATTTTTGTCATTTTTGTCATAANCCTTTTTTTTGAACTATTCCATCTTTTTCCTCCCAATCATCCTCATCAAGCATTGGAAAACCAGCATCAAGTTGGTTCATACATTCTATTGTTGCGGGGTCTTCATCTATCTCAACTTCACCTATGAAAAATTTTTCTGGTTCTTCACCTCTCTTTTTCTCAACATAGAGAACATTATTTTTCACCCTATAATCCCAACAAGTTGATAAATCATATGGACACCTCACATAGCAGTGTGCTTGAAAAGTGATAAGTATTGTGTTTTGAATTTCACCAGCGTCAATTGTTCCTTGTTCTTCCATATTNTTTTCTTCTATTTTTATTTTTTGAAAAATTCAATTTTTTTTTTCCCTTATCAAAAATATCCTCTATCTGTCTTAACTCTTTTTTCTTTTCTTCCTTTCTTATATCTTTCTTAAAAGTCCCGTCATTTATAATTTCTTGGTGTGCTTTCATATCTTTGACATCAAGTCTCATGTTTTTATTTCTTAACAATAAATCACTAAACTTGTCTTTTTTTATAGTTGGCATTTAATTTATAAAAACATTTTATTTTTCACCACCCATAATTGTAAAGTTAATCACAGACCTATCTACATCCACAGCAGGTTCTTCACTATCCATATCGACTATCTTAATNGATATATTGTTAGTCTGTATGGCATTNTTTTTTAACTTACTTATAACTGGTTGATAAGGTTGATATATACTTATGACTTCACCAGAATCTGTGCCTTCACTTTCTATTATTGTTCCAGTTGTGAATGGAGATGGAAGGTTGGCAAGTATAGACTTCTTAAATCCACCATCTCTTTTCTCTGCTACATTCTTATAATTATTGGTTGGAAGGTTAATAAAGATTGAATAATTCTTACTTCTCCAATTAAAATCAAGTTTGGAATCAACTACTCTTGCTTCTTCTTGGCAAGCATTTGGATATAAATTACTTACAAGTCCAATTGAACCTGCGGTGGATAATCCAAAAATACCAGCAAGTTCCTCACTTACAGATACATCATATCTGGCAACATAAGAAAATGGTTCTGATGCCTCTGTGAGATTTTTATCTATAACTGTGTATCCTACATTTTCCCAACCATTATCGGCGTTAGTAACGGCACATTGGAAAATAAAGGGAATCTGTGAATCAACAGAATTTTCATCATTATAGGTGATTGCTCCATCAGTAGCAACATTGAGGGCAAAAGGGAGATTTCTTCTTATTGGACTACTATTATAAAGTTCAATATATTTTCCTCTTTGATAAGAAGCAAATTTCCATACCCAGTTTGGTGTGTCTGATAGTATGTCATCTGGTTCCATCGAAAATAAAAATTTATATTGAGAACCTGTATCAATTCCAGAAGTAGCAACTGGTATTCTATCAATAACAACCATATTAGTAATCTCTTGATTCTGGTTAGTCCAAGTATCTATTGTATTACCACCAGAATTCTGTGCCATGTATATCACAATATCTCCTGTTGAACCACCAATGTCGAACCATAAAAAGCACGCTGGAACAGTATTTTTTATGACTGGTGGATTATCTCCATTTGTTCTTGTTGGTGGTGTATTTATTCCTACTGTATATTCATGACCTGTAAGTCCAAAACCTATTCTTCCTGTCTGTGCGTCGGGTGTAAGAATACTTGTGAATTCAGCAACAGAGTTAAATTTTTGTGTATTCCCTGGACAATTGCCCCTCCAAAAATCAAAATGTCTATCAGTATTACCATAATTATCATAAGTTCCATTATTATTGGTAGTTGTATAATAAACATTATCACCAGAACTATCTACTTGTGTTGAATCATGTGAATTATCCTCATCTATTCCTAGTGAATCCACAGCAAAGTCTTGAAAACCTCCTGGTGATAAATTTATTCCTATGACTCCATCATTTTTTATTTGTCCTGTAATACTATCTACAATATCAGATGCTTGATAATGATTTTGTGGTGTGTCTCTTACTACATCTATAAATTTATTTTCATTTTCACAAGAAGTATTTATTTCTTCTGTGATTTTATCTTGAAGTTCAGAGAACTCATAAAGTCCTGGTGGAATAGTTGCTGTTAGAACAACTTCATTATTCGTTAATCCATCTGGTAATATATTTGGAAGACAAGAATTACTTGTAAGAGTAATAGTATTAACATTATTTAATTTAACTTTCCCTTTTCTTTGAAGTTCCACCCAGTTCATTCTCAATTCACTATTTTCGTCAATAGTAATCGGGTCTCTAAAATTAATAGTGTAATCATTCCCGTTGCCTGTTGGTGAGATAAGATTAAAATTCATAATAATATATCCAAATATTTTATTATAAAATTTAAATTTTAAGTATCACTTTTTTTCTTCAATTCTCTTTTGTGCCGTTTTGAATATTTTTTCGTCAAGTTCAAAACCTATGAACTTTCTATTTAATTTTTGACAAGCAACACCAGTGCTTCCAGAACCCATAGTCGGGTCAAGAACAGTGTCGTTTTCGTCCGTCCAATATTTCAAAAAGAATTCAAGAATATCTTGTGGTTTTTCTGTCTGGTGATGTCTCTTTCCAAAATAAACTTTCTTACTCTCATACATACTTGTTGGAAGAGCGGGGTCATATCTCTGTCTTCCATTTAAAGGTTTTTCAATAGTTTTTTGATATTCAAGACTTCCAAGTTCGGTTGTCCATATCTTTTCTTCTACAACACTTCCAGGTTGTGCTGGACTAAAAGTTCTTACTCCCATTCCTTTATCACTTGCTTCACATTGTTCTTTTGAGATTCCATACACAGTTTTTTTCCCACATTTTTTTTCTGGTGCTTCTGGTTTTTTTTCTACTTGAATCCTTTTGTGATACTTATCCCTGTTGTATTTTGGAGCACTTTCATAAAAAAAATAAACCATCTCGTGATTTCTCATTGGTCTATGTTTGCTTTGTAATCCACCTGTTTTATTTCTTTTCTTCCATACCATATCCATTTTAAACATTTCTGGATTGGATGAGATAAGATTATAACCAAACTTGGTGGAACAAAAATGGATACAAGCAGTTTTTTTTGATTTTCTTATTCTTTTAAATTCTTTCCAGAACTCTTCGAGGTCTATACAAGTGTCCCACTTACAATTAGTCTCACCATATGGTAAATCACATATAAATAAATCGACAGACTTATCTGGAAGTGTTTTCATAAGTTCTAGACAATCTCCATTCCTTAAATCCATATAAACTAAAAAAGCATTATTTTTTTGTGTTTTTAACTTTTATATTTTTTATTTCTTTTTTTCATTTTATTCTTTTTTTTTCATTCTTATTATTCTTGAACCGTCTTTGTTAATTTTAACTTCATAATCCCAATCTCCCCAACACGCCCCTTGTTTTGTTTTTCTTTTTGTGTTAATGTTGTCTTGAATCATTTCAAGAACTTGTGAGAATTTAAGGTTTTCCATAGTCTTTTGTGTTGTGAATCACAAGAGTCTTTTAAAGTCCATTCGGGTGTTGAATCCAGAACAGAACCTCATTCTCAAAATATCGCTTGTTTTGATAAATCTGGACATCCTCGATAAACTTTTTCTTGTTGAACCGCTTCTTGTGAATCTTTCCCTCCAAATAACAACTCCCACTCGGGAGGGTGAAGAGGTCAAGAGTCTTTTTCGCCTCCTTGAAAACAATATAATCCTGTGATTCACCGTGGAAGAAGAATCCTGTCATCCACCATTCCTTCCCGTCGTGGTATGGTATTTCAATGCGGTTGTCTTCTTTCATAACGGCAATGACTTCAACGCGGGACATTGTTCTTGTGTGTGTGTGTTCTGTGTTTTTGTTTTTTGAAAATTCAATTTTTTCTATTAGTGTGTCTATGACCAGAAAAGTTGTGTGTGAGCGGGTGTCTGTCTGTCTGTCTGTCTGTTTTGTTCGCTCGATTAAGTCTTATTGTTTTTTCAAAAATCAATTTTTTTTTTTAGACCCTATCTAACCAGAAAAACTGCTCTATTCTAATATCTTTCTTAACTTTGCCTTTTGTTTTGGAGTTATTTTAAAACCTAATAAATATTTTGCTGTTAATGGTGTTTTTTTTGGTGTCATATCGTCATATGGAGCATAATATATAGTATCACCTACTCGATAAAAATCCCTATCTTTTATAATATCACTAACAAAATTCCAACCTCTTATAAGTTTTTCATCAACAGGGGCAGNTGCCTTCTTTTTTGGTGGTGCTTTCTTTGGTGTTGCTTTCTTTGGTGGTGCTTTTTTTGTTGCTTTCTTTGGAACTGGCATACAACCAGGGGGACAACCGCCCTTTTTTTTAGCACCACCNCCTANTGCTTTTTCAAGTTCCGCTTTCTTCATAGTAGAAAAACCTTTAATACCCTTGGACTTTGCCTCCGCTTTGAGTTCCTTGACAGTTGGCATTTATAAAATTTAAATATATTTTTTATTTTATTTTAAATTTTAATTTCTTCTATTTCTTTGTCTTCTCTCTTGATTTCTTCTTATCTCTTCTACTCTNGCTTCTCTCTCTGCNGGTGTTCTTCTTCTNACACTTTCAACAAGTTGCTGTGGAGGTCTTAAAACTGTTCTTCTTTGTCTTGGTCTCATATCTTCCTCTGTGAGTTTTATAATCTTCTTCCTTTTCATCTGGACAGTTGGAACAAGTCTTTTATTTTCTTCATCCACTCTGTATCTTACTTTTTGAAGTGCTTCTATTATCTGTGCTTTATTCATTTTATATACTCCAACAATTCTATCATCCTTATTCAACTTTGATACAAGTTTTCGTAGTTCTCGTAGATTCATATATCTTCTTCTGATAAAATATTTTTGTAGCANTGATTTAATCTTAAATCATATCCAATCTTTTTCATCTTTATTCTACACATTCCTTCATATCTNTCTATTAAATATTTAGCATTGACCTCTGCTTCTTTCTGTCTTGCTTCNAGTCCTCCAAGATTNTCACATATNCCNCCCTTCTTTTCATAATTCTTTGTGGTGATTCCATATCTATCGAATCTCACAACACCACCATCTTGAAGAAAATGTTCCATTGTGAATTGGAAGTCTTCAAAATGTCCTACATCACAAAAAATTGTTGGTTTTGATTTATCTATTATGAGTCCTTGAAAACCTCCACAACAATATCTTAATGAAGTTGTAATCTGGTCTTTCATATAGAATGGATTATTACATAAGTTAATACTAAAAAGTCTTAACTTCCTTTTGAGTGTCTCTATGAAGAAGTCCTCAACAAGATTCAAAAAGGGTTGGTGAATAGTATTACCCATATCGTTAATATTCTCAATATCGTCGTCCATAAATAATACTCCATCTAGTTCTGATTCTTGATAATATTCCCGTAGATAATTTCTGGTGCTGTCTATACCAGTCTGTCCTGTTAAGTGGAATCTAAATGCTTTGCCTATACTTTCCTCATATATCTTTTGTTCTTCTTTATCTCTTAAAAAAATTAAAATTTGGTGTGAATAGACCCCCTGTTCCATTAACCATTTGAGTGTCTTCTCCCGTAGAATATCTGGTCTTTTGTATGATGGAATAGCAATTTCAAAATTAAATGTCATTTATACAATAATATTCTATTTTTTAATATTATAAAAAACNAATGTGTATCTTGTTCCATCGAATGGTTCGACCCAATGTGGATACTTACTTCCGTCGAATGTATAAAATTTATGGTGAATGTTGTGCTTCTCTATATCATTATTTCTCTCAATACATAATTTCCCCCCTGTATAGTCTCCAAGACCAATTATATAAGACACACCAACATTAGAATTATCTGTATGCCTTTGAATCTCAAAATTTTTATTTATGACTACTTGATTAAATTCAAAATCTATATATTCATTTATAAACTCCTCAAAAATATCTTGATACTCTGGATACTCACTTCTTAATTTTGTGTAGTATCCTCCTTCTGGTGCTTTCTCTCTCCATGCTTTCTTCTTATATTTATTGGTTGTATAACCAAAGCAAGTTGTTCCATATACATTGCTTACAACACTCTGCCCATATTTAGAATAGACTCTTCTGTTGTTGGTGGTGAATAATGGTAATTCATCTATGTATTGATACATTAAAAGGCAATCGGTGTCAAAATCTCCTATAAAATATTTCATTAGAACTATACAAAATGAAAAAGATTTTTTTATTTTTAATAAATTTTATATTTTTTTTTTGATTTTGTTTTTATTCATAATCCCCGTGAAGAGCAAGACCGCTCTCTTTCATTTTTTTTGTGATTTTTTCAAGAATAACTCTCTCCTGCCCCCAGTTCTTTGGAACATATCGCTGTGTCTGTGTATATAACTTGACCTGTCCAATCGTGTTCTTGGTGTTCGTGTCCTCATTCACACCAATCCAAGACTTTCCTTCTCTCGAACACGCCCTCGCCTTCGCCTTTATGTTCTGTTGGAAGCGTTCCATTTGTTTGTCTTGGTGTCCTTTGATTGGAACACACTTTTTTTCGTGGAGTTTTCGTAGCATTCCACACTTTTTTATCGACCCAGAGACACTATAATCACACTCGGGACAAGTGTAGTATCCANTAATCATTGTGGTCGGCATTTTGTTTGTCTGTTTTGTTTTGTTTGTCTCCTTTTTTCGCTCCCGTTTGTCTATTGTGTTTTTGAAAATTCAATTTTTTTCAAAAGTGTGTCTATGACCAGAAAAGTTGTATGTGAGGTTTGTCTGTTTGTCTGTTCTTGTTCGCCTCGATAAACCCTTATTGTTTTTTTAAAAATCAATTTTTTATTTTTACCCCTATCTAATACGAAAAACCGTCATCACTTTTTCAAAAAAAACAAAAGGGAAAAAGGTGGTTAATGTTTTTGTGATTTTTATTTTTTTATTTTTTATTTTGTTTTTGTTTTTATTCCTCATAAGCGGGGGGAAGGTCTTCTGTGTAGAGCGGTGGCGGGTCTTCTGGTTCTCGAACACCAATCCTCACCTGTTCTTCTCTTATGAACTGTTNAAGTTGGTTGTGTGTGTCCTCGAACTGTCTCCTGTATTCCTCTTCTTGCCTACTCACAGCGTAGTGATTCCTCCAAAAGATAATCTGTAAGTTCATATCTTCTTTGAGTCTTTTGACAGTCATTCTTTTGACTTCTGTCCTCTCACCGTGCCTGTCAATCTTATAACCCGCCCAGGTTGTTCCCTCGGCGTTCATTGACTCGACTTTGTATTTNNAGTGCTTACCAGCAAAACCGTGCCTNCTCCAATATCTTTCTCTCCTAAAAAACTCTGTTCCAAACTCCGTATGGAAGTAGTCTCTTATGATTTTTCTCGCCTCCTTCTTTTGAATCCGTTCGGGCATTGTGTGTGAATGTGTGAGGGTCTTTGTCTGTCTGTCTGTCTGTTCTTTGTCGCCTCGATAAACCCTTATTGTTTTTTAGAAAATCAATTTTTTATTTTTACCCCTATCTAACAAGAAAAACCGTCATCACTTTTTAAATGGAAAAAGGGTTAATGTTTTTGTGATTTTTATTTTTTTATTTTTTATTTTGTTTTTTAATGATTCCTTTCTTTTTCCTCAATGTGTTCCAACCAGTCATTCATAACATACCAACCTATTCCNCTCCCGATGAATTCCTTTGAGCGGGTTTGTGTCATATATTCCACGAATTCTTGAATAACTCCGTCTTCTTCAAGGTCGAACAACCACATTCTCCACATAAACATATTTCGAGTCTCCCTAAAAGCGTCTTCNCCTTCTTCTTCATCTTGTTCATCCCANTGAATCATNCCNCCTTCAACACCTTCTTCCTCAAAAAGTTCTCTGAGTCTGTCAAGAAGATTGTCTTCACTGTTGAGATATTCACAATCAGAATAAGAGATTCTATCCTCTTCAATTGATTTATATTCCTCATATTTTTCCTGTGTCTTCAANTNATCAGAGAGACCATATTGGTCAATCAATTCGACATAGTTTTCATAAGTGGTCTTCATTTTGTCTTTGTGTGTGTGTGTTTTGTGTCTGTCTCTGTCTGTTTTTCTTTTGTTTTTTTATGTTCAATCA
>FUFK010075890.1_pt1 | contig 27348 bp, 42 predicted proteins | sample 1021851 | NCBI WGS metagenome assembly FUFK01 (sample SAMEA51879418, study PRJEB19060) | metagenome
CCTCGGGCAGCCTCACCAAGAACTAGCCCAACAATTGCCATGGCTTTCGACTTGCCATCTTTAACAAATGAAAAGGGATCTATTTCAACGTCTTTGAGATCTCTTTCCGCTTGGTCGAACCGAGCACGGGCTTCCTTAACCTCTGGTGAAACATAGAATGCGGCGCGTCGAGTTTTCTCTGCAAGCTCTCGCACTCCCTCGAATCTATCTTCTGGCGCGCGCTCTAATCCTGGAGGTGCGGTAAAGCGACCAAGTGGATCAACGAATGCTTCAGAACCACCACGGAAAGCCTGCGCTACCTCTGGGGCTACAACTGTTCCAGGGATAGGCGCACCGGCAACCATAACATCAGGGACAGGAGGACCAGCGAAAACCTCTGGCTCAACCGGTGCCATGGGCGCAAAGTCAGCAAGCGCAGGAGGAACCCCGCTTAGCGCTTGCTCTGCAATATCGCTTTCAACTTGTTGACCCTGAACAGCCGCCTGAGCATTGGCTGCTAAGATTTCATCAATTAACGCCATTACTTTTTCTCCAGCTTGCTGAGTCGATCATTAAGGTTGGCCATAGCTGCAAGCACTTCACCGAATCCTTTTGGAATGGTCTTCACGCCTTCAACTTCCTCAACCATCTTATCACCGGCTTTAGATTTCTCTAAGTCCTGCGCCATGATACCGACTTCTTCTTCCCCGAACTTATCGTACTTTTTAGCAGAGAGCGCGTCTAGCATAGCTTTAGCATCTGAGTTGCCATCGCGAACATTTGATTTCATGCGTTCATCAGAAACCATCTGTCCAATCTGTCCGCCAAGGCCACCGCCTGCGCTGATGAGCCCCGCAGCAACGGGTAGCGGAACACCAAAAGCCATCGATGCGGCACCTAAGCCAGCACCAAGCAATGAGCCAATACCGCCAGCAAAAAGACTCTCTCGCTGCTCTTCTGCTAGACGTGCTTGCTCTGCTCTAATCTCTGCGCCCAAACGCATCTGACGCATAAGTTCGGTTGCTCTTGCTCGCTCTGCTTGTTCTTGCGCTGCAATTTGACGTTGTGCTGAACTTGCAACCTCTGCTCCTGCTCTTTGAGCTAACGCTTGCCGAGTAGCCGCGAATGGGTCACGCGCTCTTGCCGATTGACCCGCAGATAATGCCTGAAGAGACTGTCTTTCGGCTTGAATGTCTTGAACTGCTTGACTCGGCCCTGCTCGGCCTTCAGCAATGTCCTTTAAGCGCATATATTCAGTTACGAGTGCTGCCCCGGCCCCAGGGATTTCTTTTGCTGCTTCGGCTCTTTTGATTCTTTCCTGGCGTTCTGTTTCTTCTTGAGCTGCCACATCTTCAAGAGCTTGCTGGCCCTCTGATGTTTGGCCTTGCGCCTGATAGGCTTCCTCAACACGATCGCTGAAATTAGAGGATTCAGGACTTACGCCTTGCTCTATAAACTCCTGAGCGATTTCATCTCTTGTCTTAATCTCTGCCATCAGAAAAGCCCCTCCATCGCAGCCATTTGATTATACTGTCTACGAATCCTCATTGCTTCGAGTGGATTCTGGGCAAGCTGAGCTTCAAGTTTTCCTAGCTCAAAGAACTCTTTAGCCCTTTGTTGTGCGGCGGCAGTTTTCTCAGCAAGATCTGGGGGTGGTAGCGGACCTACAAAGTCTGCATCACCAGGTTGGGCAGCTTTAGCAGCATCAGAGGCATTTGAAATTCCCTCTGCCGCAACAAGTCCGGCACCCGCAGCACTCGCCAAACCGGAAAGCAACTGAGCTTTTCTTTGCTCCTCCATAAGAGCCCTTTGCATGGCAATCTGCTGGAGCGCTACATCTCTTGCCTCTGCCATCTGCACATCTCTCGCCATAGCACGCAGAACATCGGCACCGCGAAGTTGACGAGCTTGCCTTAAGGCTTGCTCTCTTGCAGCCATTTGCTGTCCAAGGGTCATACGTCGCTGTGCTTCAGCAATTGCTACGTCTTGCAGGATTGACTGAACATCAGGAGAAACGCCAACTGGTCTTTCTGCCATCTTAAACCTCCGCGATTGTCTGTGTCGCTGGTAACTTAAATGTACTTGGACGTGCTCCAACTTCAAAGGCCACGCCCTTAAGTTTTACACTTGCTCCATTGCCGCTTACTGAAATCTTCAAAGCTATAGCGCGACTCTTTTGATTCTTNAGNTGNGCTCGATAAATNTANGGNTCGGTATCNGANGNAATCCCCANAGTATGCGTCTCNGANGCNGNNGNTGCGTAGTCNTTNAATANNTGCATNGTNAGNTCNTTTNNATCNATAAAATCNCCAAGCAACTGAACCCTNTANACACGNTGNGCNCCCTGNANGCCATTNACNGANATACTNTGAAGCTCAACGTCAAAGTNGTAATTGGTCGTTGTTGTTGCNCCAGCGGAGCTAACATACTGGTCTTGATAAGCGGCTTTTGATGCTGTNAGGACAGAGCCGTTAGCCTGCAAAACCACATAGGTTCGATCAATAATTCTTTGATCTACAATCTTTTGATTAGCAGTGTTCCCTGTCGAGATATCCCACTGATACCAAGTGTTGAAGAACGTATTGTAGATGAGAACAACCGAATTGTTTTCCATAAGCATACGGATTTCATTTTCATCGTCGTCTAGGATAATGGATTTGACCGACCCGTTTGCAACGAATGAATCCTCTACCTGAGCGCCTAAGTAGTTGAGCTGAGTGTTTGGAGTCACAACATAAAGACCGCGCTCAGAAATATAAAATGCCCCCAAGGAGGTAGAGAGGTGTGGGGTTCCGGGAACCATCCCCTGCTTTGGTCCGATATTTTTAGCCCCCGAAAAACCGCCTGCCCCAGCGTCATTAGGGCCATCACCAAAGACTGCGTAAGCATTATCAGCGCTGAAACAAAGAAAGAAGTCAGGCATTTTTTCGATGCCAGTAATTCTCTCCGTCTCATCTTGAATCAAGACTTGAAATGGTGGGATTAGAGGAAACCCACACGAAAAGCCTTGAGCAAGTGGTCTCGATGCAAGAACTATATTTCGGCCACTTACAGAGGCAGCCATCAAACGATTCTTGTAAAGCGCCAGGTCCGATACTGAACCAGTGGTGAAATTGTCTGGTATTCCACCGGTTGTGTATAAGATCTGTTCTTTATCAATAACGTTGTTGAAGTCGTCTACAAAAGTAATGTGCCGATCGGTGGAACTAAAAGCTATTGACTGAATTTTAAAGAATATTGAGCCATTGTTTTCAGTTCGATAAATATCAAGTTGAGGGCGCGCTGAACTTCCTTCAGTTAATTCCCTTAGCGTACAATCGGTTATATAAACCTGCCCACATACTGATTGATTGGCTCCTTTTGAGATTACATCACTTAAAACAGTAGCCGATTCGTGAAGATCACCAGCATCGTCAACAGATGAAAACACAAATGCATAAGTGACACTTTCAGCACCGGAGGCTCCAGCGATTCGGTCTATGCTCTTTAATTCTTTTATTTGAGGAAACTCCCAAAAGTTATTCTCAAAGATATGAGTGCCATCATAGACAAACAAGCTACCGCCACCGATGTATGTTTTTAGACCAACTTCTTGAGTCGGGTACTCTCGATCTACGTTTTTCTTAAATCGATACAAAACGCCAGTATAGTTTTGATCGGTTGATAAAGATGCTCCATCTGTCTGACCAAGATCTGCTGATATGTCTTCATCTGCAATAAATTCATTAGACCCAAAAATAAAGGCATTAGAGTCAAACGTATATACCCTCGAAACACCATTCATGAGAGAAAATTTATTGATGATTCGGCTACGAATTTCAGAGGTAAGGTTGAGAGCCTGATTGCCAGTCAAAAAAGTCGCAACGATATTGCCTTCTTCACTTGCAACATAAATATTGCCTGACGATGAGCTTGAATTACCTACCGTCTTAGACATCGCAAAATAAGCCGTGGAGCCATTACTCCCAAAGTTATGAATCATGACATCTGAGATAAGGGAGACATCTTTAAAGGAAAAAGATGTAATGTTTTGAACTCCAGAGGGAAGACTGCTCGAATTAATTTCAAAAAGATGAATGCCATGATTTGGCTTGATCAGAGTAATACTTGCGGGATCTGTTTCAATGTTTCCAGATGCAATTGTTGCATTACATCCAGAGCCAGAGCTTTGAGTGATAGCATTGTTGCCAGCGATAAATTGATTTCCAGGGTTTATGATATCAAAATCGTCGTTGGTGGGCTGACCGCCTGATGCCGCAATAATTACCTGAGCAGGGGATTCTCCAAAATTAGCAGGGCTTGTAGTAGAGGATGCAATGTCTGCTAAGCCAGTGACGTAATTAGATCCCGCTGCTGAAGTTCGAGCAACAGAACCCTTTAATGCGTTAATAAGAGACTGACCTTGGTCTTCGCAAAGCTCAAGAGCTACACTGTAAACGACGTTCGCGCCAGATCCAGACTTAATCTCCGCAGATGCTGCGTTAAGCATTGCGTGCCTGGAGTTCAAACTAAATGCGAGGCCATCAGGTACACTGGTTTCAGAAAACAACGAGGTGCTTAGGTCAGCCTTGAATATGTCAACAAATGTTCGGTAATCGTTTGTACCGCCTTTGCCTGACCCCTGTACCGAATACGCTATAAATACACTAAAGTTTGCTGATGTATTCATTGCTCTCAGAGCAATGTTCACCCTGCACCCCGTTTTGGTTGCTAAGTCTGTGCGTTGACTGTCAGATGTATTGAAAACATTGTTCGTCACGTCTACCGTGCTTGCAACGGACAATGAACCACCCGAGGACTCTGTAATTCTTGCAAGATGCAAATCACCAGGTTTGGCCGTAGCGACTGATTGAGCGTTGTAATACGCCGCATACATAGTTTGCGTGTCATTATAAGAATCCACAACAAAAGTGCCGACAGAGGGACATACGTCTGTAATTAAATTTGTAGCACTGCTAATAGTGAACGAGGGCGTTGCAGAGCTAAGATCCATAGATCTCATAACGAGATTAGATGAGCCCGATCCACCATAATAAAAAAAGTAAAGGTAGTCAGTCGTAGATGAGTAAAGCATCTGCGTTTGAGGTGCCATCGTTATAAACTCAAGCTCTGAGTTAAAGGTCGATGCGTGGGTTGTCTCACGAGACTGAGACACCACCTCTAAAATAGGGGAGACTCTGACCTGAGTGTCTGCCTGTTTTAACTCTACAAAACTCTTATATCTCGGCTCAAGATTTTCGCCTGCTTTGAACGGAATCGTTTGAGTCCAAAGATAAACATCGAGAGTCCCGGAACCCGTGACAATTCGTTTGAAAGCAACTGGACCAACCTTGGCCTCGTTTGCCTCATGAATGTTCTCTTGTTCCAGTTCCGTCGCTAGAATTTCTCCAGCGTCTTTGAACTTGGTGCTGCTAGATACAGCGGCGTAAGCTCTTTGACCGTCTAGCATAAGGGTGGTGTTATTGAGTGAGCTTAGTTTTTTACCAGATTCAGGATATACCGTATCATATGGAGTTGAGCTGGAACCGGACGGAATTTGAACGCCAACGCCATAACGTTTTTTGATTTCGCCCAGTTTATTTATTTGAATGTTTTTGCAGTCTTTTAAACTACCAAGTTTTGACGAAGCATCCGAAGTCTTTTGCGTCAAGCCTTGAGCGAATGGGATTGAGACTGTTTGTTTCTTTAATGCCATCAGAATACCCAAAGAGAAACGGTTACGTTTGCCGTCGTATTTAAGAGCAAAGTGGTCTTTGGGTTTTTGTTTACGTCAGACGCCGTCGATATAAAACTAGACCCAACCTTATTTACGACAATGTATCCATTAAACGGTCTATTCAATGGGTGAGGTACCTCATTAGTTTGACCGGTCTTCAACTCAATATCTTTTAGAAGGACGCCATCAATAATTAATGATTTCTCAATGAAATCAGTAACTTCCTGCACTCTGTCTTGTGATAGGGTAACATCGACATCTGCCTGTAGGACCCGACCAAATCGAGTAGCCATGCCTCACTCCCTAGTATCGAAGAATAAAGTCGTCTCTAAATCGACCTTTGCGAACGTCACGAATAGCGAATGAACCACTCGTATCCCGTGGCGACAGAGCGCGAATGATGCGACTAGCTAACTGATTCTTTTCGAGTTCAAGTTGTCTGGTGTCAGACTCCTCTTTCATGAGCATTCGAATCGCCGTAGCTACAACCACATATTCTTCATACCCTGGTATGATAGTCTCAATTTCGGTCACTGTTGTAGAGAACTGCGTGGGCAACGGAACGTAGAACAAAGTGATTGTACCAGACTGGGAATTCGCTGGAATCAACTTTATCTTTGTTCCCTCAATCTTATACTTCGGCTCAGCAAGTCTATCGATCACAGCGAATGGTGTGTTGTAGACATTTCTTTCGGTGAAGGAAAAAGCCCTGAGTGTAGACGTAATTCCACCGGAATCATAATCAACACCCAGAGCCTTATAGAAGTCATCTGGCAAATTAACACCCCCGGTCGCAATGGGGATGTTGTAAGTTTGCTCAGAGACGAAATAGTCTTCGTAGCTTTTGACCATAAAGTCGTGCAGTTCAGCGATACTTGAATTCAAGTAATCCTGAATCTCTGCATCTGTTACGAAGGTGCTATTCTCCATGTCGGCGCGGCGACGCGCACGAGTACGTAAGTCAGCTTCAGTGAACGTCGCCATGCCCCCTCCTTACTCGGCTCCGATAGCGTTCATGTCACCAATCACGCTAAGCAATGCAGCTCCATCACCCTTTTTCATGGCTTCTGAAGCTCTAGCAGCCAAGTCTTCCCTAGCCTTTTCGCGGTCATCATCCATTGAGCCTTCAACGTCTTTGCCTTTGGCTTTCTCTAGGATCATGAGCGCTACACCATTGCCTTTGCCCTTCATGCTCGCTCCTACTCTACTGAGCTATTGCGCAGCATTAANAAGAAAGTNAANTCATCNCCNTNAGNAGGCTCCGTCTTTGATCCCGCATCGTTAACCAAGTGAATNTCAACGGTTTTNTTNACCGTCACACTGTGGCTTTCAATTTGGGCAAAAAGAGTATCGGAACCCGCTAACTGAACATAACTTGCAGAGCAATGAAGGAGACCTGTGTAAAGGTCATCCAACGTTACAATGTACTCGCCTGTGGCATCTTTTGCCACCGACGCAATGCCGAGACCGTCTGCGAGCGTTGCAGCACCGGATGCACCGATACTCACACGCCCCGCGATCAACTTAACCTCTCGATTAAGCGCCTGGACATCATTAAATCTTCGGTTAGCCATCTCTTGCCTCCTTAGCTAGTTTCACCATCGAGAAGCAAAAGTTCAAAGCTAATGTCATCACCGCTTGGTACTTCGGTCACAGTTCCAGAGCTTGCTACAACGCAACTCAAAGTAATCTGTGGAGAGGCTGCGTCAGCAACGTCCTCCGCTGTGATGTTGATAAGATACTCAGCACCGCCGCCTGATAGATCAAAGTGCATTGTGCTGGCATGAAGTAGACCCGTGTAAGCCTTGTCCAATGTGAGCTGATACACGCCGGTCCCCGTCCTCGCGATTGAGTATCCAAGACCGAACTTGATTGTCGGTGCGCCTGTGCTGCCGATATCAATGCGTCCTGCGATAACNTTAACTTCNCGNTTANNGCANTCTACNTCGAAAAATGATTGACTTGCCATTCTACTAATCTCCTTATGCTAGCTTGACGCGAGCGTTGTAGCCAGGTGCGGTGCAGCCAATGTTTCCGTAGAAACCAACTCGAACTTCGTAAGCGTCCGCAGATGCTTCACGAAGCATACGGTTGCCATCAAGGTCAAGAATGTGCGGTGCATCGCCGAGACTGTTAAGAGTCCAGGTGTCCATCTGAAGCAAGTATGCAACGTCTGGAGTGCAGTTTTGATCAGCAACAATCTGAATCGGGCCTTTTGGTCCGATAAGAGTTAGTGACTGAAAACCGATATCTGCGTCATCGCTGCTTACTTTGTCGTAAACAACCTTTGAACCAAGTGCCTTCTCCAAGTTAGAGAAGTTTTGGAAGTTCATAAAGCAGTGGCTAGGTGATCCACCTTCGCGAGCGAGGCGACTAGCTGCACCGATAAGCGCTTCTTCGATTGGCTGAGCAGAGCCGTCGAAACGGATACCACCAAGGCGAGTAGCGTCTTTGCTTCGGTCTTGACCAAAGAAAAGAGTTGCAGTTGGCGCGGTTGCTGGAAGCCATGCTTCGAGGCCACGGATTTTCTTAGGATCAGTTGCGCCGTTTTGCGCATCCCCACGTTGGAAGATAAAATCATTGGTGGTGCAAGCGCCTGCGTTATCTACAGTGAAGCTACCTGCGTCACGGTCAACAGTTTGAACAACCATGGTTGTACCTGCGCGAATAGCGCCTGTTGCTGTAGCTGCACAGTTGAGTTCCATACCAACTTCAATGTTGGTAATTTGATCTACCTTTTGCATGGTCAAAGTNGTGCCCGCTACGGTAACGGTTCCTAGTTGACCAGACCCATCGGCGTACATCGCAACCGCGAGAGATCGAGTAAGCGACTGAATCGCGCCGTCGATTTCAAGAGTCGCATACTTCAAGAACGCATCCGCTGCGCCCTCAGTAGCCTTGATGGTTTCGCCGGTGATGCTGGCGAAAGAGTAGTCCCGAACACGGGTAAGGACGAATCGTGCAAGCTCGGTTGCAGTGTTCAGGCCTTGACCGGTTGAGAAGTCAGCAGAGCGTCGGTTTGCGATACCATACTGAACTGGAACAGGCATGTTCTCACCGCCAAACCGCTCATACTTAGGCATGAGAGCGAGCAGTGGGTTGTCCTTGTAGACCATGTTTTTGACGNTCAAGGGCTTATANTGCTCCTTGAGCGCCTGGGTGACGTTGTCGAGATTTAATGAAGTTGGCATAACTCACTCCTTATCGGAGCAAGTTCATCTTACTCCGAGCGAAACAGACTAGACCCGTACTTATTAACCAACACATCTATAGATTGCTGGCGGCTAAGTTTCCCGGGCTTATCCCCTGGCGCACGTTGCACCTGAGAATTTGTTAATGTTTTTGGTGGCGTTTTCTCAGAAGCCTTAGCTTCCTCTTGTGCTTGCCCCGCCTCGGGCTCTGTTTTCGCTGGAGCAAAGCGCTCTTTGAGTCGCTGCTCTAGTTTTGGAACTGCGAGATACTTTTCTGCTTCAGCCTCGTAGTAGTCCTCAACCATTTTAGCCGCATCGTCGTAGCTCATCACTTCCTGCGTGCTGTTGTAGTGCTCTTGCATAACCTCAGCGACGACATGGTAAGCATTGTTAGCCTTAACGAAGTCGAACTCACTTGTATTCTCCACGAAAGTTTTGATCTCGTCAACAAATGTCGAATATGTGTTCTGATACTTCTTCGCTTCTTCCTGCCTTACAAGCTCTTCACGCTCCGCTTTCATGGAGTTAATCTCGTCACGAAGACGCTTCACCTCCCCGGCCATCTTCTGCTCAGGGGTAATCTCGCCATCTTGTAGGACTTGTCGGCTAAGGGCTTCGTAATCTAACCCTAGCTTCTGCATAACCTCGTAAGGGTTCTCACGTGCAAGTTTCTGTAGTTCATCGTAGGATGAGACCGTACTTTTGCGTGCATCTAGTTCTTGTTGAACGCGCTTCATCTCGTCGCGCTCTTGGCGCAACTTCTTCTGCTCGCGAGCTAGTTGAGCAAATCTTCGAGAGAACGGGTCGGGCGTTGGTTCCGGGGGAGTTCCTGCATCGCTGCTCTCCACTCCATCGTTATTATCATCCGCTCCAGCTGTTTCATGTGAAACACCGTCTCCTCCAGAGGCTCCCCCATCAGCTCCTCCAGGAGATTCTCCCATATCAGGAACTGGTTGAACCTCTGCTTCTGCAACTGCACCTTCCTCAGTCATATTCTCTCCTTAGACTGGCACACCTTCCATCGCGGCACCAGTCACTTGTGGGGCTGGCAATTCTGCTTCTGCCAGCGCATCAATGGCATCCTTCGGCGGGGTCGCCGTAGGCGTTAGTTCGGTAGGTAGCGGACCACCGGCAACTGGGGTTTGACCTCCTGGCATGGCAGCGACAGGCGGTGCCGGTGGCTGAAGTAACTTAAAGCACTCCTGCATATAACGTCTCATGAGGTCTAAACGGTCTTCAGGGGCACCGTTAATCTTGGCCTCGATATATGCCCGCTGAAAGTACTGTAGATGAAGCTGAAGATTGGAGAAAGGCTCAGGTGGATAGTACTTGCCCTTTTCCAAGATCTCTTCGACGAGCATTTCCGCTTCTTCCATTGGTGCTGTCGCCAACTTGTTAAACTGCTCGATGTCAGGGAAATCCAGAAGACTGCGAGTCTCCGTCTTATCAATCAAGCCTGCCTGCGCCATCTCAATGACAGTCTGCAAGCGTGCGGCTGGAGTGGTAGGCAAGAGACTCGCCGGATAAACTTTCATCCGATACTGGTCTTCACGCAGGTTAATATCAGACCATTTGATTTTCTCAATGTCCTTATCGCCATACGAAATAACTTCGTAAGTCTTACCTTCTTCAGATACGTCTTTGGCTAGGTCGATCATCTGGCGCGCAACCTCTAGGAATGCTGACTCATACGCCTGACCAACAATTACAAAACGCTCGGTTTCGATATCGCTGTACTCACGCAAAGCAACGCCAGACTCCAGACCCGCAGGCTTAAGACTTGTCGCAGATAGTTGACTGATGCCAGAGATTTCATAAGCACGGTTGTAGAGTCGGTCGAGGTGACTAAACACTTCGCCCGCTACAGTCTGAGGCACAAAGAAACGTGGTGGCTGACCTTCGTATTCGATGATACCCCAAGTCTGATTGTTAATCTGCTCTTTGGCCACCTGCGAACCACGCTCCAAGAACACCTTCGGAGTCGCAAGATTCATCTGCTCTTGAATATTAAGAAGCAGTTGGTTGATTTCTGCCTGGATACCGCGAAGCTGCTCCGCAAGCCCCTGTCCATAATATCCCAACATGCGGCGCGACCAACGAAGGGTCACAAACGGGAAGTAGCTCTTAGTGTACTTTTCATCAAATAACGTAGCGCCATCAATGCAGATAACATGACGCCCATCATCAACACCCTTAGCTGATGGAATATGCCAAGCCTCGATGACCTCAATCATATCGCCAGTGTTGTAGCTTCGATCTTCTGGGTCACACGGTGCCGCCGCTGCAATCTCTGCTTGATATTCAGGATATAGACCAGCAACAACTTCACGCGGCATAACCTTACGCTGGAACATTGAGCGAGGATCACCATAGCGGGCCTCATACTCATCAACGATAAGTTCACTAGGGAAGATGCGCTCAACCTTGACTTCATCATCTTCGATGAACACCTTAAGAACGCCGGTGCCGAAGACGCAGCTATCGAGGAACACTCGCTGCATCACATTGTAGAGATCGACCTGGTAAAACATCCCATCGACAAACTTAGTCAGAAGCTTTGCTTTCTTCTGCATAGAGTAGTCGCCACCACTGGTCAGGAAGATTGGTCGTGGTCTCGTTTTGCCAATCTTGGCAGTTACCGTATTACAGCAAGATGCAATGACATTGAAGGTAACGCGCTCATCGTCGAAAAGCGTCCCAGTTTTGTATCCTACGGGGTTTAGGGCGTTATTGTAGTAGTTCTCAAAAAGAGACAAATGCAAAACATCGTGATCTGCGCGTGCCTCAATTCTATTTTCAAGATCACTAAGCAACGAGTAGATTAACTCTTCAGGCTTTTCCTCAGACGAGTCCCACCAAAACCTTTGATTCATGTATGCGCTTTTGCCAATCATTGTAGCCTCTCAATCGATGTACCCGCAGCCCACCATCTATCTGAATCGTTGCGGTCTAAGTTCTTCGCTGTGCTTGCCCAGTGCTTTTCTTCGATCATCTCCCAGTATTCTGGGGTTCCGTATTTCGGAGCTTCTACTGGTGCCTCATATCTATAGTGCCTACACTCTCGCCAGGCGTAAAGCGCAGCATCGGCAAGGTGGTTCTCAAAGCGTCCGTCTTCTTTGCGATGGTCTTCATCCCATTGAAGGTTTTGCCACTCGTCTAAAATGTCAGACCCCTGTAGTACCTTGATGATGCCATCGGATAGGTCCGCATTCATCATCTCGATAAAGCTCATTTTTTTAGACTTTTCAGCCGGGTGAATAGGGAGTCCGTAGCGAATCTTAAACTCTTCAACAATAGATTTGCCCAATCCCCCGGTGTCGGCGACGATTCTGGTAAAGTCGTACTCGTCGGCAAGATCACCGATTCGCTCTGCAATGTCGGTTGGCAGCATCTTGGACTGCTTTTGGCAGTCGACGATAAAGACATTCGGTAGGTCTCGACTATAAGCCATAACGACGAAGGCAGTCGCATCGTGGTATCCAAGGTCGACCCCAAGGATGTATTCGAAATCAAAGTCGTCGGGGAGGCCGTCAACAATGTTGTGGGAGTGATATCGGTACACAAGCGAATCGTCTGACCTAACCCAACGTCCGCACCACTCTCGGAGATATACTGGATTGTCATCACCCCAGCCTTTTGAGTACTTTTTCTTGTCGAGGTACTCTCCAGCGTGTGGGATGTATGAGTTATCGAGAATGGTCCAGTGATGTTGACTGAATCCGGGCCGAAGTCCTGTCGATGCTTCATAAAAGAACCCACTACACGCCGCTGTTGGCGTACCAATCATTGCCAAAGTGCCATCGCAGTCAATTAACGCTGGTTCGAGTACTTCTTCGACCAGTGCATCAATATGGCGACCGAAAGATCCAGCCTCATCAAGAATTACGAGCTGATACTTCAAACCCCGCAATTTATCGATATCCGCCTCGTCATTAGCACCGGTGAGGATGATTTGACTATGATTTGGAAAGGTTGCGGTCAGTTCGGAGTTATTAAAGTGGATATTTAGGTAGTATTTACGATTTGCACGCTGCAATTCGGCCCACATGAGTTTTTTTGCGCTGCTGCGCGTCAATGCAATGTATGCGCAGGTCGATTCCGCATATTTCATGCATGTTTCGATGAGATAATAGCAAGATGCATAAGTCTTACCCGCTCGACGACTGCAAAGGGCTGTTTTTAGCCTCGAATCGTCCTGAATATACTCCATTTGTTGCGGNAANAGNTGCTTATGCCAAGCAAATGAACGCTCTTCGGCATCTGGGTTCTCATCCCGTAGTTCGGATAAGTCACCATGCCGTTTTAGGTACTCTTTTAGTACCTGACGCGCATCATACTGCTTGTTTTGCTGGCTCATCGGCTACCGCCTTGATTTTTGGTTTTCGACCCCGTTTTGGGGTCTCTTTTGGCCCCATATCTTCAGCGTTGAGCGGTGCCATCCACGAAATAGACTGTACTGGCACAAAACGAGGGTCAGAATTGCCTAATTTTACTGAAATCCAGTCACCCATGAGCACCAGCTCGAATTGTGGGTTGGTATGCACGTCAATAAAGTTCTGATTAAACACCGGTCGTGCGTTGTCATTTAACATAATGGATTTCAGTTTAACTTGGTGCATCTAGTGCTCCTCCGTATAGCTTGTCTATTTTCTCTAGACCGCCTTCATGGCAAATATGCGGGACGTACATGATATTGTGCTTACGCAAATCTTTGCGCAGCGGGAAATCATGACTTGCCATTACTGGCTCGCCCCGCTTGTACTCGAACATCTCCAGCATGGCGCTCATGACACCAAACCTTCGATACTCTCGTTTCACATAGCCCCAATGGCTAATAAAAAATTTTTCGGACCTTTGTGCGCAGAGCCAACCGCAGATTTCATCATCTAGGTCTGGTAGGTCTACCACGGCAACGACTGTATGGGCTTCGCTTAGCAACCTGCCCACAACCTGGCGGTGAATTTTCTCCACCACCGTTTTCGGTATGTGCTTATTCTGGCCCGCGTATGATTTGAGCCAGTTTGAGTAAATCATTGGCGCATCGGACGCATCAGCCATGCGAAGCCGGATCGGGATACGTCTTTCTTGCGCGAGCGCCATTATGCTTGGACGCCTGTTAGTTTAATCTCGCCGCCTGGGCTAGTGGTTCCCGATGTATGTGGGAAACCAGCCGCACCAAGGCTATGTCCATATGTTGTGCCGACTGCCTGCATTAAGTCGCCGCCTGGAATTACGATCGACGCCCCTGATGGGACAACTTGCGCCTGCGGTAGATATACATCCAATTTATATCCGGTGGCCGCATTCAATGTAAGGTTTGTGCTCGCAAACATATCAAACTGCCAAGCGTTTGCAGATATTTGAGCCTCAATCAAAAAGAACGGTCCGCGAAGTGTCCCGCCACTTTCTGTAAATTGAAACATTAGCGGCTGCGACGGAAACTCTACACCTTGGCTAAAACTTATTGGAGTAAGCAGGTTTCGGATGTCGTTTTCATCTGCCGTAGCAAATGCAATTTTATATGCGTAGTTTGTCCGGTTCATTGATGTGGTACCGGCTTTCAATTCTCCGCTTGCCGAGCTGGCTATCTCAACATCAGATACCGAGCCCCCTAGAGCAAAACTTGTTACCACCACCGATGTTGTCCCGGTGTTTTCTAAAATCATATAATCAAAGTCAGATCTACGAAGATAAGGAAAAGTTGTCAGAGTACCAGAAGCAAGAGATACACTTTCCTGAAAATATTCAGACCCACTTGGAGTGTACTTCTTCTGAGGCGACAAATTGATTTGCTCCTCCATGGTCGACTGCTCGCTGAGCTTCGTAATCATCTGGTTTTGCAAATAATAGGTCGTCATTTCTTTTGCCCCTTGGTCTCCAACTGTTTGAATGCTTCACCGGCGAGTCTCTGGAGATCTTCATCGCTCATGCTACTGAGTTGATCGTTTTGCCGCAAGCCCCTTTCGAGGTCACCCAACTGACAAAGACTTCGCGTCACTACACCAAGCAACTTTATCTCCTCAGCACTCAAGGTCTCGTGATAGCGCCGGACACTGGAGTCAGCCAACTTACGACTCTCGCTCTCTAACACCGCATAAATATTCTGTTGAATATCTGCCAGCCGCGGAAGGTACCGCGCCTCAACCGGTTGGGCATTCATCCGAACCGTGTTGCTCGCCTCATATGCCAAGGCCTGCTCGGTGTCCTCCTCCAAATCCACCTGGTCCTGCTTCGTCAGCTTACCAAATGCATTGGGCTCAAACCGTGCGACCAACTTCTTCATGTCCATCATCTTGTCTGCCATGCACAAAGGATAACCGAAAAAGTAAATTATTTCCTAGCGGCGCACGAAAAATGTGCGCGGTCTATGGGTTAACGCATTGCGTCATATGAAAAGATGAATAGTGCGTGTGGGTGCATACATAAACATAAACAAAATCTGAATCGCAGGGTACCCTCCCCCTGTCTCCATCGGGCATCATCCTTCCTCCGTCCTTTCCGGCTGCGTCTCCGACAGTAAACACCCCCCACACCCCTTTTTAGGAGCTCTCAAAACAGGGGGGTCGGTTTTGGACCGGGAAGAGGCACGAAGCTTGAGGGAATTCCCTGAACGCAGGAAGGGAGAGGCCGGAAAAGAGGGAAGTAGACAGAGGAAACCTTACGGGAAGATATATTTCTTCCTCTATCTCTTCCCAAATTGGCCTAAATCCAGCTTGAAGCCATTTCACACCAAAGTCAATCCCAATGCTCAATCCACCATGGAAACGCCGTGAGATCGGCTCTGGTGAGCTGTGAGCCTATCCACCATAGAAAGGTCTCTCTTCAAATGTTTTCAACGGAAAACGACCCCGCTACGTGTCCGTACAAATGCTTCCCCCCTTTAGGGGGGGGAAGCAACTTGTACCGGACGGATTCAGGTAGCCCTCTGGTACAAATATCCGTACAAGTCCGTACAACTGGTGCGCTAACCCATTGATATCATTAGACTCTGATTTGTACGGCGATTTGTACGGTTTGTACCTTGTCTGACAATCCGGTACAAATGGCACTTGTACCAGGGGGGGTCTGGTACAACTCTGATTTGTACCAAGTTGTCTGACAATGCCGCACCGCATCAAAGACTGATCTTCATCATCTTGAGGATGCTCGACCACGCTTCATCAGTGACGGTGTAGCCGTGTTGATCGGCTTGAATCAAATTGTTGGAAAGCAATGCATGAATGAGTCTGTTGCCTGAACCGGGCTTCAGTTCTTGGTCAACGCTCTTTGGCTTGAGCCCTTTCACATCAGTGAGCCAGGTTCGGAGTTGCGATATGCTGAGCCATGGGAGCCCGTCACGATCGAGAGTGCAGCCACCATGAACCCAGGCCCTAGCGAAACGATCCTTACGCCCAGCGATGACGCCATCAACTTCAATTGGTTCGCTTGCTACTTGAGGCACTGCCGAGCTGACAGGTTCGCCGTCCTCATCAAACCAGCCGGGAATGTCGACGCTAATCAGCTCGCACTGATGCGACATCGCGAGTTCTGCATCTTTGGATTTGCGCTGAATGATCTCAATCGGCTTGTCGCCCTTGGCTGGAACGACCGAGATCTCGATATCGAGTGCGCCACGCCATGCGCTTGAACCCCTGGCCCTATGCTGAGCATCACCAGCAACGCCGGTATGATGCACCAAGAGTACCGAACAATTGAAAGTTTGCATAAGATTGGCGCAGGCATCGAGCATGCCCTTGGCATCTTGTGCGCTGTTCTCATCGCCGAGCAGAAAGCGGTGCAGCGTATCCACCACGATTAGTTTGGGAGGCGTAGGAAGAGCCCGCAAAGATTCGGAAACCTTTTGATAGCCTACATCGGTATTGAGATCGCAGCCTGCTTTTGACAGCCACATCTGAAGCGAGCCCACTTTGTGGTAATGCTTCCACGCTGCAACCCGACCCCTCAAGCCATGATGACCCTCACCCGCCAGATAAACGACAGGCCCGGGGCGTACTTTATGGCCCCGCCAATCTTGAACACCGCCAGCAATGCGAAGCGCCCAATCAAGGACGATGAAAGTTTTACCGCCGCCACTCGGACCATGAACCATCATAAGTGCATTGTCCTGCAACCAACGCTTCACCAGCCAAGAGATTGGCGCGGGTTGTTGACTCCACTCATCAGCGGGAACGAGCCAATCGCTAACCTCTGGCGTCAATACCGACATCAAATCCTGGCCGCTGTTATGATAATCGTTAGCATCACCGGACTCGGGAGGACTCACAACGAGCGCCGCATGTTTGGCCGCCGCTTCATGTGCTTTGGCTAGACCGACGCCGCTATGGTCATTATCCGCCACGATAACAATCCGCTGGGCTTGGCCGTACTGCTCGCGAATAGTGCCAGCCACGAGCGGAAGGTTGCTCGCCGAGAATGCAGTGATGACCATTTGACCGGTTACCTCGCGAATGGTCGCAGCGGTCGCAAAACCCTCGGCAATGTAAATCGTATCGCTTGGCATACCCAGCGCAAAGTAGCAGCCGGTAACGCGGCCACCGCGGTGATAGATCTTGCCCCCACTCCCGTCTATGTATTGAAGCGAGCTGAGTTTGTAGTTCTCGTCATAGAGCGGAACCATCAAGCGCCCATCTTGAGCAATGCGAACACCATGGGCGCGCACTTGTTTGCGGTCTAGGTAGGGATGGTCGTCGCTCGCGGTCTGCGCATTATCCCAGATGCGGGCTACCTCTTGGCGGGTAGTCTCATGCTGTCGCTCAAGCTCCTGACGCCGTAAGGCCTTAGCCTTTTCGATGGCTGCCTGACTGCGTGCAATCTCTTGCGGCGTTAGCTCACGCCCCAAGTTTGCGCGCCAGTCCTGCTTGATGTCCTTGCGCCAACAACCGAACGCGCCGCCCGGTATGTCGTCACCGTGCGCAACATACCACCCAGTCTTGCCGCCCTTTTCGTCAGAGTCGAAGCGGTGCATGAGTCCGTCTAAGACAATCTCGAACGGTGGACAGAGCCCAGCCTTTTCGATTGCGTCGCGCAGTTGCATCTCTGGCGGGTCCACTTGTGTGGGTGATGCGTCAAAAGGTTTTCCGAATATTTCAATCAAATCGCTCATAGGTCCCCCCGACAACTCTTAAGAGTTCGCCGCCCTTTCTCGCTTTTCGTGTTCCTTTGCCAGTGACTCTAACCCAATCATAAGCGCAACGCGGATAACGTCTGAGCGTGATGCGCTGAAGATACTTGGCCGTAAAACCGGAAGGATATCAATGAGTTTATCAATGCTCTCGATCATATCCGCCGTGCATTTGAATCCTACAATTTGTGATTTCATGTTCAACCTCTCAAGAAAAGTACTTTTATTACCATAAATCTTTTAACACCCTTTGAAAGAAAGTTGCAATGACTTTCAACATGTGAGAGATTCTTATTGTCGCAGCGACGCGGCACGAAACAAAGGAAACAAGAAATGAAGCTAACCCATAAAATCATTGACACTATGGTGCACTTTGAGCCCCGTGAGAATTACTTCTCCGACATCGGTTTAACCCACACCGCCATACACGATGCAATGCTCGAAGATTATCCCGATTGGGATCCTGACTCTTTTAGGGATATCGACATTCTAACGACCATTGAGCGTATTCTCGATTGCTCTGGTGTGCCGTACGGCCTGAAGTTGAATGACGGAATACCAGGAGAGATTGTCATTGGGGAAGATGTTTACAGGGTTTGTAAGCACATTAACTCGGGCACGATTGCGCTAACTGAATGCAAGTATGGCAGGAAGGTCATGACTGCATGGTACAGCGACTACTACAATATTACGCGATTCTATGACGGCGATTACAGCGAGATGATTCGGTTCTCATTCTCAACCCAGTGCAACGTTAAGGCTATCCGTGAATACGCAATGGAGGCAGGGCAATGAGCAACAGAATCACAAAGAAAGACCTTGAGAATCTCCTCTCTCGAATCAATGCATTTGTAGGCGCTGAGAACAACGGCGAAGCATGGACTAAGAACAGCGACGGCCGGTACCGGGCAAACGTCGGGACCTATGTTCTTGATTACTGCTACGGCGGCGTGCGTTTGGCCCAACTCGTAAGTGAGTCTGGTGCTGAACGAGACATCACCAATCGCGGAACCAAACAGGAAACCTACTATCGCATGTATGCCTTTCTTGATGGGCTGGAGGCTTGCTCTAAGCTGCACTCTGAAACCGAGCGCTCATAACTAAACACTAAACAAAGGAAACAAGCAATGAAGACATTCATTAGGGTGGAGTACCACCTACACACAATCACTTTCACTTCACTCAGCAACATAGGTACCGACACCTGCAATTTCTATCACGTGGAGATTGAGGGACCAGACGGCGAGCAGATCTACGAAGAGGTCGAGCTTGAGAACTGGGAGGGTCTCGACAAGACCCTTACCAAGCTACAGCAATTCATTGACACACCAGCAGACGAGCGGGGGTTGATGCAATGATAATCACCGTACCAGAAACACTCAGGGCCGCCATGCGTACAGACGCAGAACGCGACGCGATAGAAGCGGCATTCGCACTGAAGCAGTCCTACTATGAGGCGCGCGGGTTCTCTCGTGCAGCGGCAACCGAGCGGGCTTGGTCTTCATTGATCCAAGATCTTCCAAACAAATTTAACTGGAGTTGAGAAATGTTTCATTTAGGCTTTCAAGACAAGCGTTCTGGAACTGAAAGAACCGGGGGGGGTGGCGCGCTGTCGCTTCAACTTTGCGTTATGTTGCCACGGGTCAAGCCCTATTCCTTGTTTATCAATTGGTGCCGACGGGGTAAGACTTCGATTAAAAGGCGTCGTTTATCTTATCGTTGGCCGCGTCTTAGGGTTATTCAGGTGGGGCCGTTTCTTGATCGGGCATCGATTCTCACGATGGTTCGCGGTGCCATGAATGCAATCTTAAACCGCTAACAAAGGGGCAGACAATATGAAGAGACGAAGACCAGTAAAACGCGGCCCATGGTACATCTACAAGAAGTGGTACGATCCCGAAATGGGACACATTCCAATTGAGGGGAGCGGTTGCAGCGATCGCATGTGCGGCGCTGAGGATTGTTTTACATGTCACCCTGGCATGAACTGGGGAGATCGAGACGAAGAAGGGGAAGAAGATTATGAGTGATCAATCAAATGGCATGATGGATGCGTTGATCAGATATGCGGAAGAGATCAAAGCAAAAGAGCAGACAGAACAGAAGGACGAGCAGAAGCAGGAGGAGCAACAGCCAGACGTGATGGAGACAGAAGGTGATGTGACTTGGAAGCGTGAGGAACTTTACCCGGGATTTCGAGACTGGAATCGCAAAGTGAACGCGCTTATCTTTCATCGGTTCACGTGGAAGTTGATCGGCGCTCTGGGGATGCTTTTCTTTCTTGTGTATCTGACAGCACTCTTCATGATGGCGATTGAAAGGGATAGCGTCTACAAGACCACCGGCAGTGCAATTCGTTTTGAGTATGAGCGGCCGCTGTTCAGCGTTCCAGGCTACGACATCATCTTGAAACGCCGAGAGTTTCACGACAAGCGCGAGACACTGGCAGAGTCGGTAAGAATTGAGCGAGAGCGTGAGCTTGAGCTGTTGGAGTTTCAAAAGAAGAGACTCCAGCTTCAAAAGGAAAACGTGGGGTTAGCTGAGCTACCCGACGCGCCAGGGGCAGACATCCTTGGCGAACTTGGAATGAGAGGCCCTTCAGGGCATTAAAGGAGAAACAAGTGGTAAAGATTAGTAGGACATCAGACACAACATACCAGCACCTCAAAGTGCTGACGTATGGGGGCGCAGGGGTTGGCAAGACCACGCTATGCGCCACGGCCAAGGATTGCATCATCATCAGCGCCGAGAGCGGGCTCTTGAGCCTGAGAGGCCACGACCTGCCGGTCATCGAGGTTACGAGCTTGGCAGAGGTTCAGGAGGCTTACCGCTTCCTAACTGAGAGCGACGAGGCCAAGGGCTTTCGGTGGGTGTGCATTGATTCATTGAGCGAGATCGCAGAAGTTGTTCTTGCTCAAGAGAAGAAGGCGAGCAAAGATCCACGCCGGGCATACGGCGAGTTGCAGGATCGTATGGCTCAACTCATCCGAGCGTTCCGAGACTTACCTCGTCACGTTTACATGAGTGCAAAAGCTGAGCGTTTGCAGGATGAGAACGGGGCAATGCTTTGGAATCCATCAATGCCAGGGCAGAAGCTTGGGCAATCGTTGCCCTACTACTTCGACGAGGTGTTTGCACTTCGCACAAAGCAAGTAGAGGATGAGGTGCGCCGAGCGTTGCAGACTGGTAGCGACGGCGTATGGACAGCGAAAGACAGAAGCGGGGCCTTGGCCCAATTTGAAGAACCAAACCTAGAAGCAATTCTAAACAAGATTATCAACTAAAGGAAGAAACATCATGGCAACTCTAAACTTCAACGCAAGCAACTACCAATTTGACGACAACGAGCGGGGCGGCTTTGAGCCCATCCCGGAAGGTTACTACCACGTCGTAGCCATCGACTCAGAAATTCGTGAGACCAAAGCGGGCAACGGTCGGTACATTCAATTCAAATTTGAGATCACCGACGCGGGACCGTTCCAAGGTCGTTACGTTTGGGATCGTTTCAATATGCAAAACCCAAACCCGAAAGCCGTTGAAATCGCTCAGGAAAACCTGGCGCGTTTCTGTCAGGCTGCCGGGCTAAACTCTATCAGTGATTCGTTCGAACTTCATCACCGCCCGGTCAAGGTCAAGATCGCTCAGCGTGAATGGAACGGACAAGTGCAGAATGAAATCAAAGGCTATCGGCGCGCCGAGCTTGGTAACGCAACTGGGACGCAACCGAAGCAAGACAACAACCTCCCGTTCTAATTGAGCGGATTGAGCGTCAGCCCTGTTGGGTTGGGCTGGCGCTTTTCTTTCTAACTTTATTGAGGGTCGCAAGATGAATGACAACCACGCCAAATATAATGACGGTGAACTTTCACCGAAAGAAGAGAAACGCCATTGGAAGCGCCTAGAGCTTGAAGAAGAAGCACGTGAAGAGCGCCGAGCAGAGCGTCAAGCAGAACTCCGAGAACGTTATTGGGAGAACGAATAGAATGAGAACCACTCTTCAAATACTCGATGAGCGTTTGGAGCGTGAGCAAGACACCACCCACCGTCCGCACTTAGGTGCGTCCGGTGTTGGTGGTGAGTGCGAGCGCAAGACGTGGTACTCGTTCCGACACGCAAAGGCTCCGAACTTCAATGCCGAAACTCTGCGTAAGTTTGCCGATGGTCATTACAGTGAAGAGGTGGTTGCTGAGCAACTGGAGAAGGTTGTCGTTCTGTCTGGTCGCCAGGCTCGTTTTCAGGACGGCCACTTCGGTGGATCTGTCGACGGCATCATTGAGGCTGGACTAGTGGAAGCACCGAATGAGCCCCATATCTGGGAGCATAAATGTGTCTCGGATAAACGCTGGGAGGAGCTGCAACGTTTGCGTGAGCGTCATTCCCTTCTCAATGATGAGGGGTCCGTCCTTCTTAAATGGATGCGAACGTATTACGAGCAAGCGCAAATTTATATGTATAAGCTCAAACTCGACTGGCACTACATGACTATTGCAAGTGCAGGGTCTCGGCGTCTGCTCAGTCTACGCACACCGTTGGACGAGTATTACGCCAGGGAGATTGAGGAGAAAGCACAACGCATTATTACTGCAAGAGAGGCACCGCGCCGGATTGGTGACTTTGATTATTGGCTTTGTCGTTTCTGTGATTATGCTGGCATGTGTCACAACAACGAGCAGCCAGACAAAAGTTGTAGGACGTGTCGATACTCAGAGGCCGTTCCAGATGGTCGTTGGAGATGCAGCTTCTACAGCAAAGAGATCGACGGACGCGGTGACGAAAACAATTGCAAAGAATACAGACGTTTCTTGGATGGAGGTCCAATCGTCGAGTAGAATCGGAGAACGCTAAGCCATTCCCCCGAGGGTCACCAAACACGTTTCGAGGGGTGGTCCACCATGGATGGCTTGCGGCTCGGGGGGGCGCGCACCCCCTCGGGCACTGGGGGCACAATGAGTGATGAATTTAAAGATAGAATTATGGCAAGCCTGGACTCGTTCTATTCGAAGAACGATCCGAGCTATCGCAAGGCTAAGGCCAAGGCGAAGAAGAAGCGCACCAAGAGCGACATCCCAACCGAGCATTGGGAGCAGGTTCAGGTGGTTAACTGGCTGCGCAAGAACGGTTGGGTTTACTTTGCCGTTCCTAATGGGGGCAGTCGTAGCAGCGCCATCGAGGGTAGCAGAATGCGAAGCGAGGGCGTTTGTGCTGGCGTGCCTGATCTCATCTGCATCGCTCCGGTGCAGTGCGTCATTGAGATGAAGAGAAGCAAGCGGGGCAGAGTTTCCGAAGTGCAGAAGGAGTGGCTTGAGAAGTTTGAGTCCACCGGCAAATGGGCGTGCAAAGTGGCACACGGTCATGAAGATGCCATAGAGTTTCTAAAAGGATTGGTTGAATGATTGCGGCTATCGGAGGGGTCCTGGCCGTAATCGTTCTATTTGTAATTGTGGAGGTCTGGTCAGTGAACAAGAACACCAAAGACCTCAACGAGAGGATAAGAAAGTTTCGGAGGGGAGACCATGGGGGAAAAGAAGACTAAACCAAAAGGCTGGTATCTCAGGGAGAAGAGAAAAGAACTAGCCTTGCAAATAAGAATGGTAAAGCGGTGGATTGAGAGCTGCACGGATACGGACAGATTAGAAGATCTGAAAGAGTATCTTTGGCGGCTAGAATACAAAGAGGTTTTCTTAGCAAGGAAGAAGTGATGACAAATCAATCAATGATTAAAGATTACGTAACAAACGAACCAGCATCCGGCGAAGATCAATATGAGATCGTCTGCCCGTTCTGCAACTGCGACAACACTCACCTGCTGGAGGCAAACGAAGAGCACGAAGTCTCGAACGACTCACGTCTTGGGGCAGAGCTTAAGTTTGAGTGTGAGGCAGGCTGCCTATTCAATCTAAACATCTATCAATGGAAGGGCCGGACCAACGTTCGAGCCACTAACTTCGGAAAACGAAAGGAGTCTTAAGTGTCTTTTCTGGTCGCTAATTTACCCATGCAACCTGTATGGGTTCGAAAAGAGTACTTGTATAATTTCAAAAGGGGCCACGGTGAGTTCATGCGCGGCTACTGGGTCAGCGTCAAAGCGCAGAAGCACAGGGCTCTGCTCTTCGAGACACTGCTTGAGAATGGTGCGTTGTATGACAAGTTACCTATCTCTGCTTTTGTAAATGACCCAGAGGCAGAGATTAAGTATGAGCAACATGAACTGGCGTTATGGGACATCGACGCATGGCACATTACCACCATCGTCAAGGATAACATCAGGCACTTGGACTGCATGGTCCGTATTGGCAAAGAGATGGTTTCTGCCGAGTACATCTGCACTATTGACCAGTGTGATAGCAACGGCGAACTTCTGACTTCATGCGCTTCAATACCAAGAGAGCATAAAAGCCAGAACATCCTGTTACTCAGTAATTCCCAGTTCGCGACTCAACCGAATAACAGAATCCTTTGGACAGATCCCAGTTTGACACACGTCAAAGACCCGCCGGACTTTGAAGCCTGCGATGAGATTTACTTCTCAAACACAAACCAGAACTATTGCCTACAGGACGCTTGGTTTTATGAAGACGGACCAGAGGCTATTTCTTCTGCTTCTTCCGAGCCTTCGCAAGAGCCTGCGCCCGAGTCATCTTAGGCGCTTTCTTTTTGGAGGCTACCTTCTTGGTGGCCTTCTTCTTGAATTTTGCCAGTAGCTCAGGTGGCATCTTCTTTGGACTCTTCTTCATCTCTTCTTCCTTGTTTTCTTAAATGTTGAAACATTACGAGGCTTGCCACCCGAGGGCAAACCAGACTTACGCTTACGCTTAACTGCGGATGCTTTCTGCGCCTTGGTCATGCGCTTGGCTTTGGCTTTCGGAACGCACTTAGGGTAGCCCTTACCACCGGCCTTCTTGCGGCCACACGACGGATGTGAGCCGTCTTTCTTCTTGCGGCTGATGTCCACCCACTCTTCGGCAAACCACTTCTTCAGGCCCGTCTTAGCCATCACTTACTGGCCTTGCGCTTGCGCTTGGTGCTGGTCTTCTGAGTGCGCCACGAGCCACCCATCTTCTTGTACTCCTTGACGGCGTACGCGTTGGCATAAGCGGATGGGTAAACATCAAACTTAGCACGAGCTTTGGCTTTAGCTCGGGACCACTTGGCTTTATCTGTCGGTACATTCTTTGTCGCCATTTATTCAATCCTCTCATCAATCACGACCTTACCATCGGGGCGTTGATGCCCAATCTCGTTCTGTCGACTTTCGGGCCTAGCAGTAGGGTGCCCAAGACTGATGTGAATCCAGCCGCGCTCTAAAAGCAGTTGTCCTACATTGAGACGCTTCTCTCGCACCTCAGTGGCAATCTTCTCGAAAGCGTCTTCGAGGGTGCCGCGATATGGCTTGAAGTCACAAGCCTCGCCTTTCATGTGCTGCGAATACTTAGATCCACCTACACGTTTGTTCAGCGTGGGGCCACGAAAGGCTGAATTGACCTTGATAGGGGAATCCACTATAGAGCGCACACGCTCCATGAGCATCGCGGTCAGGTAGATAGCGCAAGCAAAGTTTTTTGCTTCCATCTTATTTTGCAACAACAGGTCTTCGTGCCCGGTGATAGTCATCTCATCCCAAGAAAAATGATCTGTGAGTTTCATTAGCACTTCCACCGTTTGCGCGCTTGTCGCAGTCGTGAGTTTGGATTCTTCGCAGCCTTTGGAAACTTCTTCATCTGACCCGCACTGCGGGCGCAGTAAGACTTACGGCGTTTGTCAGCCTTGCTGCCTTTCTTGACCTTGCCAGTTACCGCACCCTTGAGTTTGCTGCCTGGGTTTTCGCGACGATATTTGGCGATACCTTTTTTGGTCATGCCTGCACCGGCTTTGGTGGGGCGTTTGTGGCCACCCTTAATCGTGTGGCCTTTCATGCCTTTGCCTTTGATCTTCTTCTTCACCATCGTACCCTCAATCCGGCCATCGCGGCCCAGTCCTTCGCCCCGACGTGCCCCGTCGCAATCGCCTCCACATGCTCATTGATGCGAGCGGCAGCATCAAGAGTGCCGACGACGCCGCTGATGCTGTTAGCGCTAAGACCAAGATCGATCCGTCCACCGCTGTCTGGAACCGCTGCCAGCGCACGCGTTACTCTGCTTGTGAGCTGGCTTGCTGCTTTCCCGCTTCAGCAACCGCTTCTGCGCCCATAAGAGACGACTTAATCTTCGCGCGGCTATTGGCATAGGAAGCACCACAAACGGCGCTGAGGACGCCGCCAGCGAGCGTGAGCCACTGGTTATCGCCTTGTGACTGCTCAAGGGTTGCAATGATGATACCGGCAATCATGCCGACTAGGTTGAGCCAGAACTCACTTGACTTAAATCCACTAGTTTTGCCTGTCACGCTGGCCATCTTCTTTCCCCCTTTGATAAGCCAAGAACTCTCGGAACTCCTCACGGAATTCGCATAAGTCCCGGTGGTTTTCATGCATCTTCTTCTTAAGATCGTTAACGTCTGTTTCCATTCGATGAACCTTTTCTTCGATAACGGAGATATGCTTGTTGTTATCCTTAAGGTTATCGTGAATTGTACCGCCGTTTGCTTTCTCTGCGGCTAAAGCCCGTTTCGTTTGTTGGGAATCCCAAAAGCGCAACACGGCTATCAACATCATCGTAAGCAAACCGGTCACACCGCCAGAGGCTAGGGACTCTTCCACTACTACTCTCCATCATCTGGCGGGGGAATATTCCCCGCCCACTCTGCGGCCTGCGGTTGCGTGTAGATTGTCCAGCCAGTTGCTCGGAATTGGTCCAAGTCACCACCAGCCATGAGCGTCGGTGAGTTGCACTTCCAGATAGTGTGGACGCCATCGCTAGCACCCAAAGCGCAATTGGCTCGGTTGAACTCCGCCGAGGTTCGGTAGGTTGGATGAACCATCACTGGCTCACCTTCTGGGTCCGNCCATGTTTGATAATCGTATCGAGTGACCGCCGATGGTAGGTCACTATCCAGGTCACCGACTGGCACCAATACGTAAATCCAGCTACCACTACTCATTTTGTAATCCTTTTATGAGACGCAAATCAGAGTTGTAGATTTGCTTTATTTCGTTGTCGCTCAGAGTCACTTGATAGAATTTAAGACAAGCAATCGGCCCATTAGCTTCATTGGTCGATGACGTCACATAATCGCCAAACCGCAATGCGGTTGCATTGGGGACGCCTGCCAAGGTTGTCGCCGTGCTGGTCGATTCCAAAGCGCCATCAAGAAACAGCTTGATTGTCGTGGTGGATCCTCCACCGTAGCCAACAGTGAACGCGAAGTGATGCCACTCTGAATCAGAGATTGTCGCGGTTGTGATT
>FUFK010040924.1_pt1 | contig 27343 bp, 16 predicted proteins | sample 1021851 | NCBI WGS metagenome assembly FUFK01 (sample SAMEA51879418, study PRJEB19060) | metagenome
AAAAAGTTGAACCTAAAAAACCAACTTGGGAAATAAAACCAAGAACATATTTTTTAAAAAACGAAAGACCTTTATCACGTATGATAAGATCAGCGAACATATACTGGTTTGATGAAGAAAAAGGTTACGAAAGAGAATTAAAATACTGTCAAAATCAAAAAACTTGTTTTGTTGATGAAATGAAAGGTGATCAAAGATTAGATCACATTATATTTAGAAACGGTGTTTTATACGTAGAAAAAGAAAAAACAGTTTTGCAAAAAATGTTATCACTGTATCACCCAGATAACGGCAAGTTATTTTACGAGCATAAACCTGAAGAAAAAGCTCAAGATCAATTAGAGTTACTAGAATTACAAGCAGATGCTATATTAGCAGCTAGAGATATGGATGTAGATATGGCAGAAGCTATTATGCGTGTAGAAAAAGGCTCAGCGGTTGATAGGATGAGTTCTAAGGAACTTAAAAGAGATTTACTAGTGTTTGCTAGAAATAATCCTGATTTGTTCTTAGAATTAGCTACAGACGATAATGTTCAACTTAGAAACTTTGGTATTAAAGCAACAGAGCTTGGAATTATAAATTTAAGTTCTGATCAAAGAAACTTTGTATGGGGCTCTAACCAAAGACCTATAATGACAGTTCCTTTTGATGAACATCCGTATACAGCTTTAGCTCATTGGTTTAAAACTGATGAAGGTATGGAAGTATACGCGAATATAGAAAAACGATTAAAGTAATCAAACTGTAGAAGCGGTCGCTCTACGGGGCGATCGCAACTACAAATAAAAAATATGATATTAATAGATACAGTATATCAAAAAGTATTAGCAATAGCAAATAAAGAACAAAGAGGTTATATAACACCTCAAGAGTTTAATCTGTTTGCTGATCAAGCTCAGTTAGAAATATTTGAGCAATACTTCTATGATTTAAATCAATTTAAAAGAATACCTGGTAATCAAAGTCAATACTCAGATGTTGACGATATACTAGAAGAAAAAATACAANTNTTTGAAAGAANTGACGGAGNAAGCTNNTATNGATNCTTATNNTGGNGCTGGNGGTGGTGGTATTAANAAAATACTACCNGACTANATATATAGAGCTTACAGAATAGAGCTTAATAATTTAAANTGNGAANTANTAAGTACAGCTGATTTNAANAACGTNAGNTTTAGNGGACCTNTAGTAAANCCTTCAAACGAAAGACCAATTGCAAATATTAGAGGTAGTNNTNAAGGTTCTGTTTTAAGAGTTGTTGGTGATAANAANNANNNTGTANNACCAACAGGTNTTTTTTANTTTAAAAGACCTAGTAAACCAAACTGGCCTTATGTAGTTGCNAACGAGCAAGCTTTGTATGATTCAGATCCTNATAAAGTAGTAAACTTTGAGCTACATCCTTCTGAAGAAAATAAATTANTATTTAAAATACTACAANTAGCNGGTATAACAATGGANCCTGCTCTTTATCAAGTTGCTGCTCAAGAAGAAATAAAAACAATACAACAACAAAAAGCTTAAATAAATGTCACAAAATTATCTAGGATTATCTGAACANCAAAAAAGTTATTACGAAGGAAGTGATATTGGTAGTTATCANTTTGTTTCACTAAAAGATATTATNAGCCAGTTCATGGTTGTTTANGTTGGTGATGACAAACTTATTGATAAAGCAAGAAAAATAGATGTACAGTTTCANGCAATGAGAGGTTTACAAGAATTATCTTTTGATACTTTCAAATCTATTAAATCTCAAGAAATAGTGTTACCACCTTCTTTAACAATGCCACTGCCTCACGANTATGTTAACTATGTTAAATTAACTTTTACAGATAGCGCTGGTGTTGAACATCCTATATATCCAGCTATTAAAACTTCAAATCCTTTAAAGCTAGATCAAACAGATGATGGTTCATATATATTTCAAGCTGACGAAAATTTAGTTGTTAATGGTGATTTTGAAACAACGCTACAAGATTCACCTTGGGTTTTTAGTACAGTAAAAAGTAATCACAGAAGTGGTACTTTTGGTGTTTTACACTATACAGATCCTGCCAATTATCCTTTTACAATTGAGCCAGACAAAATAGAAGTTGTAGGTGGTAAGCTTTCTATAACAACGAATAACTTTTATTATAAAGGCGCTGTTGCTAGTAGAGCTTATGCTTGCTGGCAAGAGATAGACGTGTCAGCGTATAATACTGTAGCAATATCCGCTAAAGCAACATCTGCAGCCGCAGGTGCAACACCTATACANGGAAACGGAATAATAAAGTTAGGACTAAGTACTGTACCTGGTAGTAACTTTACAAATCCTTATAATACTGTAAACTCAAATCACCAAGTAAATGTTACAGATCCTGATGTTGCTGTAATAACCTGGGATGATGGTAATGCTACAGAAACAGAAAAAGAATTATTAAATATAAACGTACGTGATTACGATAAATTATTTGTAGTAGTACAAATGAGAACTGTTTGGTCTCAGCTTGGTGGTGGTAGTGGAACAGAGTTTCAACAAACAAACACTATTGATGATATAGTTGTTGAGTTTGATGGTGATGCTGGTGAATTAAAAATAGATCCAAAAACATCAAGAACAAGAGACTCTTTTAAAAACTTAACAGCAAGAGATAATCTAGATAAGTACGACGATAGAACTTATGATATGATAGCTGGCGAAAGATATGGTATACATCCGCAAAACGCTCAAATAAACGGTAGCTTTTTTATAGACGAGTTAAGAGGCAATATACATTTTAGTTCTAGTGTTAGTGGTAAAACTATAATACTTAAATATATAAGTGATAGTTTAGGCACTGATGATGAAATGAAAGTACATAAGTTTGCGGAAGAAGCTATGTACAAGTATATAGCTCATGCAATACTTTCTGGTAAAAAAAATATACCTGAATATGTTGTTGCTAGATTTAAAAAAGAAGCAAGAGCTACTAAGCGAAATGCAAAGCTTAGGTTGTCAAATATTAAATTAGAAGAAATAACACAAATACTTAGAGGTAAGTCTAAGTGGATTAAACACTAATATATGTCTAGAATAAATAACACTTTTAATCAAGGTAAGATGAATAAAGACCTTGATGAGAGAATAATACCTAATGGTCAATACAGAGACGCGATGAACGTTCAGTTAGCAACTTCTGACGGTTCTGACACTGGTGTTATACAAAATTTATTAGGCAATGAAATAATTAGTGGCCAATCAATATCATCTGACTCTGTTTGTATAGGTAAAGTTACTGACGAAAAAGATAACTCTATTTATTACTTTGTTCACGAAGCACCTGTACTAGATCTTTTTAATTTACCCCAAGGCCTTTCATATTTTTCTACTAAAGACGCAATATATAAATATAAAAATAATTCAATTACACCAGTTTTTATAGATATACATAGTAAATATTTATATCAAAGTAATATAAACCCTACAGCAGGTGTTATAACTATGCTTAATCAAGCTAATTTTGACGCTGTTGAAGTTGGTGATATTGTAAAAGAATTTGTAGAAAGAGGGCCATCAGGTAACATTATTGAAACTGCTTCAGTTGGTTTACCTGTATTGAGTAAAGATCCTGCAAACAACACTATAACAGTAGGCGACTTAACAGAAGTTAGCACTAGTGGTGGTGTTGATTTTGCAAACTATTTAATTGGTCAACCTCAACTATTCGTTAATATAACATCTTCTAAAAATAAAGTTTTAAACTTTTCAACTAAAATAATAACTGGTATAAATATACTAGATGACTTTTTATTGTTTACAGACAATGTAAACGAACCTAAAAAAATAAACATACCTAGATCAATACAAGGTACAACGAGCGTTAGTGATCAAACTAAGCTAGTTGTTAATGGTGCTGTAACTGATAAGGCAGTAGAAGATTATCACATAACAGTTATTAAAAAATCACCTAAATATCCACCGGTATTAGAAATGTCTGATGGTAGAAGATTTGATCCTGTGTATCCTGACCGTAAAATATCTGGTACTCTTAATATTGATTTTGATGGTAATGAAACTGGTGATACTATTACTTTAGACGCAACAACTTTTACAGATTATTCTGCTGGTGATTATTATGATTTTAGAGTTAATGATATTTTAGTTTTAAGATACTACGAAGACAATGTTCATTTAACACCTTTAACAGAGTGGGAAGTTAAGCTTGAAGTTGATAGTGTAACAACGGCAGGAGAGAGTTTTCAAGCTTCTATAATTTCTATTTCTAACTCAACGCCTGTTGGTTTAGATAATGTAACAAATTTAGCACCTTCTTTTGTTATTGATCTTTTTGAGCCTATAGAAAAAATGTTTGAATTTAAGTTTCCAAGATTTGCTTATCGATGGGTTTATGAAGACAAAGAATATTCTACTTTTTCACCATTTTCTGAAGTAGCTTTTTTACCAGGTAACTTTGATTATCATCCTAAAAAAGGTTATAACATAGGTATGTCTAATAAACTAGCTCAGCTTTATGTAAAAGAGTTTGTTACAAAAGATATACCAGAAGATGTTGTTGCTATAGATATACTTTATAAAGAGTCTAATTCTGCAAACGTTTACATAGTTGACACTCTTAGACCTGATGATCCTTTCATAGCTACTTCACCTTACAATGGTAATCATAACGCTTGGACTGTACCTAACATGCGAAACATTACTTATAACTCTAGAAGAAATGGTAAATATGAAGTTAAGTCAGAAACTATATATGCTACCTTACCTTCAAACCAATTATTAAGAGTTTATGATACAGTACCTAGAAAAGCTTTAGCTCAAGAAATAACAGGTAACAGACTTGTTTACGGTAACTATGTACAGAATTATGACTTAAATAATCTATCAGCAGACTTTAGTGTTTCTTTACAAGCGCTAGGTTCAGAGCAAAAAGGAGAGCCTGGTAAATCAATTAAATCTATAAGAGATTATCAAGTTGGAGTTATATACTTAGATGAATACGGTAGGCAAACACCTATATTAAGTAGTAACAGTGGTATAAAAAAAATATCAAAAGCATTTGCAGATGATTACAATAAGCTTTATGTTCAGTGTAAACACGATCCACCATCTTTTGCAAAAACATTTAAGTTTTATATTAAAGATACTGCAAATGAATTTTACAACTTAGCTTTAGATCGTTTTTACGATGCTAAAGATGATAATGTTTGGTTATCATTTGCTTCGTCTGACAGAAATAAAGTTGATATAGACACGTTTTTAATACTAAAAAAAGGTACAGAGTCTGATGATTTAGTTGCTGAAAAAGCTAGATATAAAATTTTAGCTATAGAAAACCAAGCACCAGATTATATAAAAAGAAACGAACTTGATTTAGGTTTAGAGTTTCACGACAACTCTAACAACGATGTTTTTACGCAAGATCCCAACAAATTTCCTTTACAATCAAAAGACACTTTCAGTGTAAGATATGATCCTTTTGTTAATAGTAGCTTAGACAATATACATTTACTTTTAGAACAGTCTAAAGATAAAGAAGAAATACAAGTTCAGTTTCAAAATACATCTACTAAACAAAGTACTAAAAAATACAGGATTACTAATATATCAGCTACAATAGACGCTTCAACTGGTAATCCACAAGCTGGCACACAAATAGACTTTACAGTAGATCCTGCTTTTGAAAGTGATGTTAATTTTATATATGACTCAGCAAATAATCAGATAAAATCTGGTACAGCTATTGTTCTTCAAAAAGTTCAAGTTGAAAATAGCCCAGAGTTTGATGGTAAGTTTTTTGTAAAAATATTAAAAGANGATATTATAAATAAACATTTAAATCCTTCTACAAGCGCTGATACTGAATACAGAATAATTGATTCAAGAAAAATATATTACAGAGCACCAAGCTTTATATATGATCACTCTGATGGTGTGACTCAAATAAATCAGGTAGGTGATCATGGTGGAACTGGTTACCATGAAAATGGAGTATTAGCTAGCGCGTTTGGTTATACTAGCTCTGATTATTATTATGGTGATAACGATTTACGCTCTTATTGGTACAAAGCAACTGCTTTTGCAAGACAGCGAGGTACTTTAAAAATAAGTGATAGAGTTGATCAAAGCACTGCTGTAGCGTATGGTACTTATCAAGATGTTTGGTATATAAACGATTGGCACTTAGATTATGCAANCCCATATATTGGCGATACTAGTGGTTCTGCAACGTTAGATAACTTAAACTTTTCATATATAAATCGTGATAATCCTAGCTCACCTGGCTACAACACTAGCTATAGAAAACGAGCAAACGGTATTACAAGCTGGACAAACACTTCAAGAATAGAACTAGCTTTTACAGGTTTAGAACCAAGCCGTTTTAATCAACCTTCTAGTTCGCCTAGTACTAGTCAGCTTACAGGATATGCAAGTCTTAATAATTTTAGCCAAGCTACCGCAATAGGTTGGAATGTGCCTGGTAACGCAGGTATGCACTCTACAATATTTTATGTTGGTGATGCATCTGTAAATCCTAAGTACGGTGATGAAGAAACTTTTGTAAACGGTTTGGATGTAGGTAAACAAATAAGATGGTCAGATGATCCTACTGGTTCTATCTATACAATAACATCTGTTACTCGTAGATACTTGCTTGATCACGAACACGAAAGATACGCTATATTTGGTGGTAGAAGACCAGAAAACTATGTAACCAGTTGGGTTTTATATTTAGATAGACCTATCGCTTGGGATCCAACAGCGCCTAACAATGGTGCNCAAGCNATGAATGGTTATTCGCCAAACACAGATCCTTATGCTGAGTTTGAAGAAGATGGTNCAACNCCTGTTAGTCCAGTACCATCAACAATGTGGCGTGGTATTAGTAANGCTCAAGGTTACGACTTAGAAATAGTTGAGCCTATATATGATGATCTAGAAATGCCAAAAAATCCTAGTATATTTGAAACAGAGCCAAAAGAAAATATAGACTTAGATTTATATTATGAAGCTAGTCAAGAATATCCTGTAAACTTAAACGTTGATAATTTTCAAGATGCTTTAAAAATATTTTCTACAGTTAGTTTACCGTCTTATAATACTACTAGTGATTTAAACAACGGTGCTGCTACAGTTTTTCTTGGAGGTATAACTTCTGAAAATAAACTTATATTAACTGCAAATTATTGGGCTACTTTAGATTTGTCTGATAGTGATGTTTTAATATTTGAATACGAAAACAAAAATATTAGTATACAAATAATTGGAGATTATAATCTTGTAGATACACCACCTGGAACTGTTCAAACTAATTCAGGTGTTAACCTTGTTAATAGTGTAGCTATAAGTTACAAAACAAATATACATGACTCTCCAATATCTCTTGACTGGTACAATTGTTATTCTTTTGCTAACGGTGTAGAGTCTAACAGAGTTAGAGACACTTTTAACGCTGTTACTATAGATAAAGGAGCTGTAGTATCAACTACGTTAGATGATGAAAACCTTTACAATGAAGATAGAAAAACAAATGGTTTAATATTTTCTGGTATATATAATTCTATAGGTGGTGTTAATGAATTAAATCAATTTGTACAAGCTGATAAAATTACTAAAGATATAAATCCAAGTTACGGTAGTGTACAAAAATTATTTAGCAGAAATACAGATTTAATAGCTTTTTGTGAAGATAGAGTTATAAAAATACTAGCAAATAAAGATGCTGTATTTAATGCTGATGGTAATCCACAGTTAACAGCAAATACAAATGTTCTTGGACAAACAATACCTTTTGTTGGTGATTATGGTATATCACAAAATCCAGAGTCTTTTGCAAGCGAAAGTTATAGAGCTTACTTTACTGATAAACAAAGAAGTGCTGTTCTTAGATTATCAATGGATGGTTTAACAGCAATATCTAATGATGGTATGAGAGATTATTTTGGTGAAAAATTAAAAGACTCAGCTTATTTAATAGGTAGTTACGATGCTAACAAAGAAGAGTATAATCTAACTGTTAGATATAGTAATAATTTTAAAATAAAAACACCTAACGACACTACTGTTAGTTATGATGAAAAAGTAAAAGGTTGGGTTAGTTTTAAGTCTTTTGTGCTTGAAAACGGTTGTAGTATACAAAACGATTACTTTACTTTTAATAGAGGTAAAATATATAAACACCATGTAGAAGGAGTTAGGGCTAATGAGTTTTACGGCGACGTTGTTGAGTCTCATGTTAATCTTGTGTTTAATCAAGATCCTTCAATGATAAAATCTTTTAACGCTATAATGTATGAAGGAAGTCAAGGTAAAGTTCAAAGAGGCTCAGGTTATACAGATAATAATTTTTATGGTTACAAAAGTTTATACAATAAAAACGGTTGGTACGTTGAAGAAATAAGTACAGAAAAGTCAAAAGGTAGTGTGTTAAACTTTTTAGATAAAGAAGACAAGTGGTTTGGTAGTATTAGAGGTAGTAGTACAGGTATTAACGATATTGATTTAAAAAACTTTTCAGTACAAGGCTTAGGTACAATAAAAGATTTAGAAATTGAAGTAGCGCCTTACACTATAACGCCTAGTAATATTAGTTTAACAAACTTTTCAAATACGCTTAACACAGCAACAATAGGATATTCTTTTACACCCGCTTCAACCACTGGTCCTTTTTCAATTGTTAATTATAGAGTGTTTATGTCAACAGGCAGTCAAACACCGCAACAAATTACAAATGCAGTAACAGGTGGTCTTGACCATGATCCTGGTACTCCTTACACTATAACAGTTTCTGCTAACGATGATGTTAACGATGCTAACAATACTCACGAGTTTTATGTAGTTGCTATAGACGGTAATAATCAACAAGAAGCTTCTTCAACAGAAAGTATATTAGCGCTTTCGATACCAGCGTTTACTTTAGCACCTCTTTCTCTTACCGTAACTAAAGATACAGAAACTGAAGTTGAAATTGATTTATTTATACCTTTTGCGCAAGGTGGNNNACCACCATACACATACACATGTACATACCAACACTCCGCAATGAGTAATCCTGCAGATGTTCTTGATCCAACAAGCGGTAGTACTTTTTTACTTCCTAATACTACTATACCTGTTGATATAAACCCAGTACCTCTTGGACCTCAAGATATTACGTTTATAGCTACAGCAACTGATTCTGCTGGTAACACTATAACTAGTACTAGTATTGTTAATGCAGGTGTTTTTCCACCTCTTACTGGAGGTGTTGTTGCTAATAGTGGTACTAATGTTATTGTAGTAACTACTTTTAAAATAAACGGAGTTGCAGATCCAAACGGTAACGTTATTAACGTTCTTCTTTTAGGTAATCTCGGTATAGGTGTTGTAGCTGGTAACGGTACACCTCCTTACGAGGCTGAACTAGGTTTTAGTCATGGTTCAGTAGCACCATACAATGATTTACAATATGTTGATTATGCTTCTTCAACAGGAAGCTATCCTGGAGGACCTGATTTTGACAATTTAGTTATTAACACTTATAACCAAACACCAAGCTTAAACGTAGGTTGTCCTAGCTCAACAAATATTGCTAACACTATAGTTCTTGACACCGCGTTTAATTATAGCACTCCAAACCCACAAGTCGACATAATAAACGTTGAGTGTTTAATAACAGATGACAACGGAAACACTTTAACGGCTAATAGCACTGTAGATCTTGTAAGTATTAACCCGTCTACTTTCCTTGGCCTTTATCCTTATCAGTAAATTATGAAGTATATAAATTCAGTAGTCTTTGATACTACACCAATAAGTAAAACTAAAACTAAAAAACGCCTTGTTATATTAGGAGATCAAGGTGCTATTTTTAGTGTTTATGTAGTTAGAAATAACGATAATTATTATTATAATTTTGAAACTAAAACTTTTCAAAGCACGCCAACGAGGCTTTTACAACAAGAGTTAACAGAAACAAGTGTTGCTTATAATGTAGAAATAGTTTTTCCAACAGTAACAGCTAATAAAGACTATGATATATTTGTTTATGCAGAGTCTCATTTTAATACAGATTTTTTAACTGCTTTTGAAGAGAGTTTGTTATATAGAGTTAAAAACATAGATAATAGANTAAACAGTGATGGTACTTATTACTTAAGCGGTACTACTAGACTACCATCTAGTTTATATCAGTTTACTGATCAAGTGCTTTCTCTTGCTATTACACATACAGATACAGCTGTAGCAAGAAACGCTGACAACTCTGGTTATGCTGGTGAAACTGATAATCCAGATTATACAGGCGCTATAAATACTAACTTAGGTTTTACATCTACTCCAGTACCTAGGTTTACAATAACAAAACCTAGAGGAAAAATTTTTGGCGATTTATCATCAAACTTTGCTATTGGAGATACTTTTGAAAATAAATTTACGGCTAACTTTTTACCGAAAATGCAGTCTGCAGATCATTCAATGCAGTTTGCAAGAAAACCACTGTTATCTGACTTTTATCACTACAAAGCTTTTACTATAGCTGGTACAAGTGGTGACACAAACAGCTCATCTACAACACACTCTTTAACAAGTGTTGACGGTTTACGTGTTGGTGATAAATTAATTCTTCTTACAACAACATCTGGTAGTTCAAGTGGCGCTACTTTGTCAGCTAATACTTTTATAACTTCAATAGATACTCTAAACAAAACGATAACAACTAGTTTAGCTGCTACTATGAATCCAGCAAACGAAGTAACTATACAAGCTTTTGGACTAGATGGTATTCAAGCTTTATACAAGTGGGATATTAAAGTAACTAATTTAACAGGCGCTCTTATAACTGTAGATCATCCTAGCACTGGTGTAGCTACAGACTTTAATTTTGTAACAACTAAGTCTGTTGAAAGCCAAGTAGCAGGNACTGGTACTACATGTAAAGTTACAAGTTCAAAAGGTATAGGAACAGGTGATACTATATCAGCTATTGGTCTAACAACATCTACAGGNGCTGCTGATGGAGCTGCTATAACTGTAGCCGGCGTTGACAACGCTAGTTCGCCAAACACTATAACTCTTTCAGCTGCTTTACAAGGTAACGGTCAAATATTAGAAGACACACCTATGTTTTTTAAAGGTAGTGCTTTATTAGCTAAGATAAGTTTTGATATAGAAGTTTTAGAAGTTGGAGACTCAGACTTTTATTTGTACTTAGATTTAGATAATGTATTAACAATAACTGACGAATCATGATAGCAACATATACAATAAACGGACCGCTAAATTCATCTGTACAAATAGGTGATGAGCTTTACTTTACTTTAAAAACACCTGACTCTGGTTATACAACTAGCAACAACTTTATTCATACTGGAACAATAACTAATTTAAGCTCTGGATCTAGTGAGTCAACTTTAACTGTTAACTTTACAAACTTTACAAATGTACCAGGAGGTGTTAACTATAACAGTGTTAATATTGAAGATTATTTTTTGTTTTTTGCAAAGAATACTAGTGTTAATTTAAATAGAATAAAAGGTTACTACGCAGACGTATTAATTAAAAACGACTCTACAGACAAGGCTGAACTGTATACTGTTGGTGCTGAAATACAAAAAAGTAGTAAATAATATATAAAAAGTGTAATTATTAAAAATAAAATATAAAATATGATACCATTAATGTCAGCAATGGCTATAGGCTCTACAGTTTCTGGATTAGCTCAATTAGGTATGGGTTTAATGGATAGAAAAAGAATTAAAAGAGAAAGAGAAGAGGCTAGAAAAGCTTATGCAGAATCAAAACAAGCTTACGCAAGCATGGAAATAAGTAATCCATTTGAAAATGTACAAACAGAGTTTGAAAACCCGTTTGAAGATTTAACTGTAAATCAACAAGCAGCTCAGTTTCAAAGAGAGACTACACGTCAAGCACAAGCTGATACTCTTAGTCAGTTAAGAGGTGCTGCTGGTGGTAGTGGTATTGGTGCTTTAGCTCAAGCTTTAGCTAACCAACAAACTCAAAGTGCAGCTCAAATAGCAGCTGGTATTGGTAAACAAGAACAAGCTAATCAATTAGCTATGGCAAAAGGCGCTGCAATGGAACAACAGTTAGAACTAAAAGGTCAAGAGCTATTTGGTAGAGGTGCTAGCGAACAACAAAGATTAGATTTAAGTAGAACTAGTACTTTACTAGGTATGGATGCAAATAGACTTTCAGCGGCTAATCAAGCTATGATGCAAAATCAACAAATGATAGCTGGTGGTATTGGACAGACTGTTGGTGGTTTAACTACAGGTTTTGCTGCAGGTGGAGGTTTTAGTAAAGACGGGTTTAAAATGGAAACTTTTTTAGGACAATAAAATATGGCAAATGTAACAGGAAAAGCGGACGCATCATTAATAAAAGCAGACGCAAGAACATACGATACTGGTGGTAGCGCAAGAGCGTTACAAGCTGGTTTACAAGGTTTTGGTGCTGGAATAAAACCTTTGTTTGAAGCAGCGCAAAAGTTCGAAGCAGATTATCAGGCTTGGAACGAAAAACAACCAGAACTAGAAAATTTAGGTAATTATTCAGATTTTCAGCTAGGTATGATTGATGAAGAGTATGGTAAAATAAGTGATGAGTGGAGTAGTTTGTCAAGAAGACTTGCTAGAAATAAAGATGATATTGAAGCTAAAAATAGACTAGCTCAGTTAACAGGTCAAATTAAAAATTTAGACGCTGGTCAAAGCGCTTTGTCTAATATAAGGTTTAACATGTCTAAAGATCTTCAAGGAACTGCTGGTTTGTCTGATTTTCACACTGCTACAGAAAAAGAACACATGCAGATAATACAAGCTACTTTAGAAGGTAAAAGCTTTCCTGGTAAAGAAGCACCTACAATAGCTTACGTAGGTGATAATTCTACTTTACAAATTACAATGGCAGACGGAACTGTTTATGGAGGTTTAGGTTCTTCAGCTAATCAACAATATAAGCCTATACCAACACCACAACACGATTATGTAGAAGGTAACACTGCATTAAATAATTTTGCAACAGGACTAATACAAGACGGTAAAACAGCTACAGCAGTTCTTAGTCCTAAACAGTCTAAAACAAGAATATTAAATATTTTAAATGGTAGTGAAAACGTGCCAGGTACAAGTAATAAGTTAAGTGGTAGTAGAGCGCAGAACTCAACTTTATTTTTTAAAGACTTAACACCAGACGATCAAGATATTACTTACGCAGATGCTTTTGCATCAGGACAATTATCACAAGAGTTTTATAAAGATGGCACTGGTGCTATAATTAAAGCTTCAGATGAAACACCTGCATTTAACGCTAAAGGTGAATATCAATGGACAGAAGAACAAGCTAAAGAATATTTAAGAAACCCTATACATTATAATCATAATATTGATAAATTTGCTGAATACTTTGGTAATGCTACTTCTGAGCTTCACAATAATGAGTTTAGAACTAAAATGGCTGGAAATGATAGATACCTTAAAACTCCATCAGGAGACTTCTTTGGTAGTGTAGCTAATGTTAACGCTGCTAAAGTTAACACATACGTAGATATGCTTGTTGATAGAGATTTAGTTGCTGGTGGTTCAGCTGTTCAAAAATCAATTGATAATTTAAGAAACTCTTTTAGAAACTCTGACGTACAAATAGCTAAAACAGGTAAAAATAATAAAATTGGAATACAAATAGGTGATAATAAAGGAGCTTTTGATTTAACAAATCCTTCTGAAATTAGAGCTTTAAAAATATTTTTAAGAAGATCAGACTCTTATAAACAACTAAACTTAGGCGCAGATCCAAGTCAGTATGTAGATTTTATGGGTAATCCATTAACAAGATAATAAAATTAAATGAGTACAGAAACTATAAGCAACTTTGATTACGCTCATGGTTTAACAGCTGATATTGAAGCTGGTATAAACGATATGCAAGAAGATACTGGTAACCAGTATGCTATAGATGGTGGTGGTGTAGCTTACACTAAAACTTATTATGGCATAACTTTAGGTGCTTGGGCTACTGCTAATAATATAGAAATACCAACAACTCAAGAAGGTTTTGATCAAGTAAACTCTCAGTTTCAAGCAGAGTTTGAAGGTGATGAAGTAGAAAGTAAAAACAAAGTTACTAGTTATTTTAAAACTTTATATTGGGACAAGCATAAACTAGATGAAATATCAGACAAAAGAGTTGCTGCTTCTATATATGACGCTTTAGTTAATCAAAATTTTAGTTTNGGTGATATTGGTAAAGGTAACGAAAGTATGCTTAGTGCCTTAAACAATGCTGGTTACGAAATAGAAGAGTTTAAAAGTTTAGACGATGCTATTTTTCATGTTAATAAAGCTATAGAACAAGAAGGTGGTGACAAGATTTTAAATTCTTACGGTAAAAGAAGAGAACAAAGTTATATAGCTTCTAGTCAAAAAGGTGATAACTCTAAGTTTTCAAGAGGTTGGATGAATAGGTTAAATAACTATTATACACCAGAGTTTCAGCTAGACACTAACTTATTAAAAGTAAATGAACCACTAACCGTTGACAGTGTAAATAACGCTAGACCAAAACCTCCAGAAGTAATTNAAGATGAAAGTATTGAAGGAATATCTTCAGATGAACCTACAATGGAAGAGCAAGCTGCAGAAATTGAAAGAAGAACAGTATCTGAAGAACAAGTTGAAGGTAATGTTATAACTGATGTTAAGCCGTCTGATGATGTAAAAGAAACAGAACAACAAAAGGTTGAAATGTTTACACCGCAACAACCGCAACCTGAAGTTCAAGACAGAACAGAGCCTATAATAAATCAAGGTTCTACACCTGTTGTAAAAGAAAACGTAGAGTTAACANAAGATGATCTTGAGAACATTATAGCTGAAGATGAAGAGCTTGAAAAACCTAGCGTTCAAAAAAAGTTAGCTGACGATGTAAATAAAGGTATTAATCAGATTTTATCTCCTAAGGTAGAAGAAGAAGATATTATAAAAGAAGAGCAAGTTGTTGAAGAAGAAAGTCAAGTAGGTCCAACTCAAAAATCGCTTGAGAAAAAAGAAGCGTTAGACAAGTATGAAAAAGAACAAGCTTTTGATGCTGCTAAAATATATCTTGATAGTAAAAAATATATAGAACAGTTTGAAGACAAGCCTGATNTATATAGAGATGAAAAAGAATATAAAGAACGTAAGTTACAGTACGAAAAGTTAATAAAAAGAACAGATCAAATACTAGATACTTCTGGTGAAGATTATGGTGATAGTAAAGAAGACTTAAGAGTTTCTTTGTTNTCTGTAATGACAGAAGAAGATTATATAGCTCTTGAAACTGGTAAAAAGTTTGAAGATGATTTTAGATTTAGAATATTATTAAGAGCTAAAGAACATTTACTTGATACTAAAGGTAAAGATTTAATTCTTGAAAGTTCGTTAATAGAAGCTGCTGATGATAAAATGGCTGATGATAAAGTAGATATTGAAAACGAAATAGCAGAGTTTGATGCAGGACAAAAAGATTTAGTTGACAGGTGGCAAAAAATAAGACAAACAGGTTACTATGTTGGTTACGAAGGTAAACAAATATGGCAGCCTGATTTTAAAAACAAAGAAGAACAAGATGCTTATAATCAATGGGTTTTAGATAGACAAAGCATTGAAGAAGAGCGTTTAAGATTAAATCAAACTTTAAAAAATTATAAAGAAAAAAACGATTTACTAAACGACAGAAAATCAAAGTATACAGAAAACGTTTCTAAACTTTTTGCAGATCTTAATTATAATCAAGCAGAAAATATGTTTAACCCTACTCATGGTGTAATATATAAGTATGCTGAAGATGGTACTTTAATGGTTAGCACGAAGGCTTCTGAAGGTCCACGTAATTTAATTATAAAACTTGCTGGTGAGCGTGAAGATTTAGTTGATGTTTACGATGGCACTATTGGTCTTTTATTAGATAAGTTTCTTGAACCTACAGCTCAGTTTGCTTTAGATATAGCTAGTATTCGTGTGCAAGCTATAGTGGCAGGTGGTAGTTATTTAGCTAGTTTTTTAGGTATGGAGTATACAGATGTAATTACAGGTAGAACTGTAACACCAGCAGATTTTCTTACAACCTATATTGATAGTTATAATAAGAAAAAAATTATACCTTTTGCTTCAAGATTTGCGGATGAAGATGCTTTAGAGTTTGAAGGATTTTTTAAAAGTAAAAATGCAAACGCAGTAAATGTTCCAAGATTTCTTACAGGTGTAATACCATACACTGCAAGCTTAGTAGTAGGTACTGGTAAGTTTGTAAAAGCAAGAGATGCAGCTATAAAAGCTAAAGAGTTAAAAGGTTTTTCTAAAAAACAACTAAAACACTGGAACAGAGGTGGCAATTTTAAAAAAGGTAGTGCTTTGTTTGGTATATATGACACTGGTTCAAAGTTACAGTTTAATAGAAGATTTTTTGATAGCTTAAACAAAAGATTTAGATTTACAGAAAGAGCTGCTCTTAATTTAAAGCAAATAGATTTAACATATAGGATGTTATATCTTGAAAATGTTGCTTATATGAAAAATGAAGGTTTAACTTCTGAAGAGGCTATGGCGGCAGCACATTGGATGTCATTTGCTACTGGTTTAACTCAAGCTATAATGCCAGACTACTACTATTTTGCTGGAAAAAATGGTCAAAGAATTACTAAAGAATTTGTAAACAATATAAAGAAAATAAGAAGTACTGAAAAAATTGGTAAAGTAGCTCAAAAACAAGCTTTTAGTGACGCTGGTAAAACTTTTTTAGCTAATCAAATAAAAGAACTGGGTGAAGAAGAGCTTGATGGTTTACTAAACGATTTTATAAAATCAGCTTATATAACTAGTTATCACCCTGAAATTTTAAAAGCCTCTACTCAATCAGAGATTTTACTTGGCACTTTGTTTTTATCTGGTGCTCTAGGTAGTTATCAAGCTAGACAAAACTACAAATCTTCATATGAGGCTGTTTATGGCGCTGCTTATTTAGGTGCTTACGATACAGCTAAAGAGATTAGTGATGAGATGAAAGCTTTTGAAGATAAACTAGCTATATTAAATAATAAAAAGAGAAAGTCTGGTAAAGATAAACAAGAGATAAATATATTACAAAAATCAATAGAAGGCCATCAAAAAGCTTTAAATTTACAACTTGAACTATTAGATGTTGTAAGAGTTGCGCCTGAAAAAGTTACTTTTAAAACTCTTGATTTATTAAGACAAAAGCAGAAGCTAGTAAAAGAAAAAAATGATATTTTAAAAACAAAAGATAAAGTTGCTAGCAAAAGCCAAATAGATGAAATAAACGAAAAAATAGCAAGTGTAGACACTCAAATTGAAAATGACGATTACACAAAGCAAAGAGAAGAGTTGTTTGAAGAGTTAAGAGCAAGAGGTGAAGTTACTGCTCGTGCTGAAGGTTTTGAGTATCATGAAACAAAAACAAAAGAAGAGCATGAAAAGTTTAGAGTAATAGAAAACGCTAGAAGATTAGCTCAAAATAAAAAAATTGCTAAAGAAATAAAAGAAATAAAATCAGATAAAAAGAACTATGATAAAAACGGTGATTTAAACGATGATGCTAAACAAAAAGTTGAAAAGTTAGAATCTCAAATAGTTGCTACAATACCTGATTTTGATAGTAGTTTAAGAAAAGGCGCTGGATTTATAGTATACGATGATGTAACTAAAAAACACACAATAATAGTTAATCCTGAAATAGCTTTAGAGTCTGGAAACTTCGCTGTTGTACAACATGAAGTTTTACACGGTATGCTAAGAGAAACTATGATAAAAGATCCTGAGTTAATGGTTAGGTTATCATATTTATTAAGAGAAGAGTTAAATAAAAATCCAGGATTAAATAGATATGTAATAAATAAATTTGGTAGTTACTCTGGTGGTAATTTAACTACAAAAAATGCAGATGAATTATTAACAATAATGTCAGAAGCTTTATTACAAAACAGAATAAAGCTTAGTAAAAACTTTTTATCTAAGTTTGTAGACATAGTTAGAAGAGTTGCTAGAAAGTTTGGTATTAACTTTAAAATAAAAGATATACAAGACTTGCAAAACTTTATTGAAGACTACGCTAAAGAAGCTAAAAGAGGTAGATTTAGTAAAGGTTTAAGAAAAATAAAAGAAGAAGGTCTTCAGTCTGTAATGGCTAAAAAGAATAAGTTTAAACTAACTGCTGAGCAAAGAAAAACAATAGAAGACGAGCAACAAGTTGGTCAAGTAATAGAGACTATTGAAGGTGATGAAGGTTTAAGTAGATCAGTATACAATAATGATAAACTAGTAGAAGATTTAGAGTTATCTGCAAATACTAAAAAAATAGTTGAGCGTAACGCTGAAATAAGAAAAAAGATATTAGAGCAAGGTATAGTTGAAAATGGTAAAGTTGTAGCTTCACCTGAACTACAAAATGAACTTGTTGAAAATAATTTAGCTTTAGCAATGAAGTTAGCAGATTTTGCAGCTAAAAACCCAAATATAATGGGGTTAGAAGCAGGTAAAAGAGTTACAAAAGAACAGTTTTTGTCTGGTTACTACGAGCAGTTATCAAATTTAGCTAGAACTTACGATGCTAGAGTAAACGAGTTTGGTCAGTATTTAAATGGTATACTACCACTTAGATATGGACAAATATTGAANGCTGAAACAGTTGGTCAAGTTGAAGGTACTGTTAGTATTGATACTAGAGAAGCTAGAGAGCTTGCTGATACTAACGAAGGTATGGACGCAAGGTACAATGATAGCGAAACTATAAGACCTGATATAAACGTTTCTAATAGATTAGGTGGTTCAGAGCTTCAAGACAGAATACAAGAACACTTTGATAAAGGTGTTAAAATGATTTTAGATGGTCCTATGGACAACCAAACAAGAGAGCAGTGGTTACAAGAACTAACAGATCTTGGTTTTGCAGATCTTGATGGNACTTTACCAGATATAAGTGATCTTGACTTTGCACAAATGCAACCTTATGCTTTTCAAATAATAGCTGATTATTACGGTGTTGATCGTGATAAACTAGACTGGAGATTAAACAAAAAAAATAAAGACGCTGGTTTAATACCTAGAGGTAAAAAAGCTAGTTTNATGGCTAATTTACGTATTGATAGTAAAAAAGGTACTAACGAGTTACAAACTATACAGAGAAGAGTTCGTGGTAATCCAGAGATTCATATTGCTGCCGGTTTACCAAGAGCTTTTGTAGGTACTAAAGAAAAACCTATAAAATCAAATAAAGTTAGNCCTTTANTGTTAAAAAACTTTTATAATAGAGGAAAAAAAGTAAACAACGTAAACTTGTTTTTTAGNTTTCCAGTTGTTGATGTTAACGACTTTCTTGAAAAAATAGGTATAGTAGAAGGTGTTGCTGACAGAAGTGACAGAAACACGTCTGCTTTTGCTAATGCAATAGTTTTTGAAATAGCAAGAAAAGTTTCTGCACAAGGCATGAAACAGTCTTTAGCAAGATTTGGTAGCTTAAACGACAAAACAGCCGTAGGTTTAGATGATGGTATAAANNCTTTTTCAGAGTCAAAGGTNTTTAAAGATATGATGGCAAAAGATCAGTCTGCNGCAGAGTATACTTTAACTATGATAGAAAAGTTAAAGCCACAAATACTAGGTTTAATAATAGACTTTCCAGCTTCTGTAGAAGANAACGTTAAACTTCTTAGACGAGAGTTAAAAGCATTATTTACACAAAACTTTGACAGTAACATAGTAAAACCAGCTGTACAACAAGCGTTAATTCAAAACCTAACAGCTAAAACAGGTATAATAACTAAGTACGGTTTTATGGTTAATAACTATGCTACTAATAGAGGTTTTTTACCTGATTTAGCTCAATTTACCAAAGAAGAGCTACACTCTTATAACGAAACTTCTGAAATTTTTGAGCTTTTAGGTTTATATGGTGACGGTGTTGGTAGTCTTACAAGATCAGAGGCTTTTACGCCGTACCACGTTACAAGAGGTAGAATAAATGTTGTTCGTATTGTTAAAGATATAAAATCAAGAGCTGAAGCTGGAACTTTAGTGCCTGATGGAAATGCTGAAGAAAACAAAGCAAGAGCTATACTTTACATACAGATGTTGCGAAAACATCATGGTAAAAGCTCAAGAATAGCTAGTAAAAACATGAAAGGTAACGGTAGAATAAGACCTACTGTAGACAACAGTAATCCTAGAGGTTTTAGAGCTTCTATATTTGAAAACGCTTCTGATTTTGATAAATTAATTAGCTCTGTTGATGATGGGTATTTTGAATTAAACTTATCACCTTCAAAAATAAAGGAAAAGTACAATATAAAACTTGTAGACGATTTATCTTCTAACATAATAAAAAATTTTATTAGCGGTGACTGGGATGCTGTAAATTCTGATTTAAATGAACAAGCCGATGCTGCTAAAGAACTAACAAAATATCTTTTTATATTTAATTGGAAAAAATACGGCTCTAAAAACAATAAAAATGATCAAATGATGTATGCTCAATTTTTATTTAATTTAGGTGTTAGTATGGAGTCACCTTCAAGAAAAGCGGCTAAAATATTTAGCATAGCTACAAACGTGGTAGATAACAACAATAATTTGTTAGTACCTACTAACCAAACTACATACGAACATCAAAAACCACACCACCACGTAATAACTAAAATAACAAGTATATTACAAAACGAGCCAGAAGCTAAATGGAATGATTTAATTGATAAAGTTTTTAATGATTACGTTGTTAGTATAATTCGTGCAACAAAAGATGAAACCGATTTTGATGACTTGCTACAAAGATCTGGATTAAAATCTAAAATGCAAAGAGATTATGATGAAGATGCAGATATTAATAATCGTGAAACTATTTTAAAAACATCTATAGGTAGATCTTTTAACGATATAACTGCTTTTGATCCTGCTGTTTCACCTATAAAAGTAATAAACAAAGATTTTGCTTTAAACGGTGAGATTATTGGTGAAGAGTTTGTTTCTAACGAGCAAAGAAAGGTAAAACAATCATTATCATATAATGAAGCTGCTAAAATGGCTAGAAGTATGAAGTTTAATGATAATCTTAGAGGTATAAGTATACTAGATTTTGACGATACTTTAGCTACTACAAACTCTAGAGTTAGATATACTTCGCCTGACGGTAGAAAAGGTTTTTTAAATGCTGAAGAATATGCTAGAGATTATGTTAGTTTATTAAACCAAGGTTATAAGTTTGATTTTTCTGAGTTTAACGAAGTTGTAGACGGTAAAGTAGGACCATTATTTGATAAAGCTGTTAAACTAGCAAATAAGTACGGTACTGAAGATATGTATGTATTAACAGCAAGACCGCCAGAATCACAAAGAGCTATATATGACTTTTTAAAAAGTGTAGGTTTAAATATACCTTACGATAACATTACAGGTTTAGCTAATTCAACAGCTGAAGCAAAAGCTCTTTGGATAGTTAAAAAAGTTGAAGAAGGTTATAATGATATATATTTTGCTGACGATGCTCTGCAAAACGTAACAGAGGTTGCAAATGTACTAGATCAGCTAGATGTAAAGTCAAAAGTACAACAAGCTAAAATGTCTAGAAGTGAAAAGTTTAACGATAGGTTTAACGAAATATTAGAAGAAAGAGAAGGTGTTGGTGCAGAAAAAAGATTTTCAGAAATAAAAGGTAGAAGACGTGGTAAAGATAAAGGTAAATTTAGATTTTTTATACCACCATCAGCTGAAGACTTTTTAGGTTTAATATACAACTTTTTACCTAAAGGTGCTAAAGGTGACGCTGCTTTAAAGTTTTTTCAAGATACATTGTTAAGGCCTTATGCTAATGCTATAGCAAAAATAAACAACGCTAGACAGTTAATGATGAACGAGTACGGTGAGCTTTTGAAGAAAACAGCAGGCATGCGTAAGCGTTTAAGAGAAAAAGTTATTGATGGTGATTTTACTATAGAAGATGCTGTAAGAGTTTATTTGTGGAGTAAAGCTGGTTTTGAAATACCTGGATTATCAGAAACTGATAGATTAGCTTTAGTTGATATAGTAGAAAAAGATGAGCAGTTATTAGCTTTTGCTTTATCTGTAGGTAAAATATCAAGAGAAAAAGCGGGTTATTTAGAGCCAAACAAAGAGTGGGAGCTTGAAGGTATAAAGTTTGATTTATTTCAAAAGTCTAGTAAAGTAAAAAGAGCTGAATTTTTACAAGACTTTAAAAATAATAGAGAAATTATTTTTGGTAAGTTTAACGGTAGAAAGCTTGTAGGTGCTAATATGAATAAAATAGAAGCTATATATGGTAAAGGCGTAAGAAACGCTCTTGATGATATTATATGGCGTATGGAAAACGGTACTAATAGAGCTTTTGGTGATAATAAACTTGTTAATGATTTTATGAACTGGTTAAACGGTTCTGTAGCTGCAACCATGTTTGTTAACATGCGATCTGCTTTATTACAGCAGTTATCTTTTGTTAACTTTATAAACTGGGAAGATAATAATATATTTGCTGCTTCAAAAGCTTTTGCAAATCAAGAGCAGTTTTGGACAGATTTTTCATTTTTATTTAACTCAAACTTCTTAAAACAACGTAGATCAGGTTTAAGATCAGATTTAAACGCTTCTGAGTTGATTACACATTTAAGTAAAAGTAGAAATAAAACTAAAGCTGCTTTACAATGGTTGTTACAAAAAGGTTTCTTACCTACACAAATAGCTGATAGCTTTGCAATAGCAATAGGTGGTGCAAGTTTTTATAGAAACAGAGTAAATAAGTATGTTAAAGAAGGCATGAGCAAAGAAGATGCTNAGAAAAAAGCTTTTACAGACTTTCAAGAAATTGCTGAAAGAACTCAGCAGTCTGCAAGAGCTGATATGATCTCGCAAGAACAAGCTTCTGTTCTAGGTAGATTAATACTTGCTTTTCAAAATACACCTATGCAATATGCTAGATTAACTAAAAGAGCCTTGCAAGATTTAGTTAACGGTAGAGGTAGTATGAAAGCCAACATATCTAGAATAATATACTACGGTATGGTACAGAACTTAATATTCTACACTTTACAAACAGCTATGTTTGCTATGATGTTTGAAGATGACGATGAAGAAGAATATATAAACAAAAAAGGTGAAAGAGTATTAAATGGTATGGCAGACTCGTTTTTACGTGGTATGGGTGTTGGAGGAGCTGTAGTATCTACGCTTAAAAACATGTTGTTAAGAGCAATGAAAGAGTCTGCTAAACCAGGAGGAAGAGCAGATTATGCTTATGTGTTGTTAGAAATGGCTAATTTAGCACCACCTGTAGGTATTAAACTTAGAAAAGTATACTCAGCTACACAGAGTTATAAGTTTAATAGAGACGAGATAGAAGAAATGGGTTATGTAGATATTGATAACCCAACTTATGAAATAGCAACTAGTACGTTGGAAGGTATATTTAATGTTCCTGTAAACAGAGCTTATAACAAAATAAGAAATATAAGAGCTTCGTTAGACAGTGATAACGCTGTTTGGCAAAGAATAGCTTTAGCTTTAGGTTGGAACACGTGGGATCTTGGTATAGATACCAGAAAGAAAAAAGATGAATTTGATAAAATGGACTTTGACTTTGATGACTTTGACTTCGATGATGACTTTGACTTTGATGACTTTGATTTTGATTAAACTTTAAAAAATGAAAAAACTTATAATATTACTATTAATAACTTTAGTTTCTTGTGCTGCACCAAAAAAATGTTGTAGTCAAGATTTACAGTCGTTACTAAAGTTTTCTACATTTTACGCGGCTGTAAACGGTGGTACTTCGCTATCAGATGTTAACGTGTTCTCTGTAGATAACGGCTTGTCAACAAGTACAATATCTACACCATACGATTATAACTTAACAGTTGGTTTACGTAAAATAGCTAGGTTTGGTTATGAAAATAAAGCGCAAACGTTTTACGATGGTACAGAGTCAAACTATAGTGATGCTGCTACAGTTGGTAAAGTTAGAGGTTTAGAGTATTTAATTGAGATAGATTATAAAAGACAAGAGGGTGTAGATTATACAGATCAACATCATTTTGTACGTTGGAGCTCTGATGACGGTTGTGATAGTGAAGTTTGTATAAACTTTTTTGCTTTAAAGTTAGAGTATTTACAAGATGGTTTTGCTGATGTAGAGTACTTTGAAGCGTCTGAAAGATATAGATATAGAAAACATAAAAACTTATCATGGAATATAGGTTTAGCACATAGATTAGCAGAGCCTTATGGCTACGATCCTTTAGCAGAGTGGATGTTAAGTAATGGTAATATACACTATACGTATTTAGCACTACAAGAAGGTTACAACGTAGATGTAGCNAACTCAACGTATACAAACCCAGCTGGTGAAGTTGTAGCTACAAGTGCAGAGGTATGGGAAGCTGTAGTAATACCACAAGTATTATCTGATTATGTTGAAAAAAAGAAAAACGAACTTGATAGAATTATGCAACACTCTATTGTTGTTGGTTTTGATTATTATAAGTACAGTAAAAAAACATGGTTACACGCTTGGGGTAACTTAATGCCGTATCACTACGATAGCGGTAATGAGTTTTCTTATCACAACTTTAACGACGGTGATCAGTGGTACGATTACTCAGCTGGTTTTATATATGGTATCAAACAAAATAAAAGTTTAGGCTATTTTGTTGAGGCTAAATACAATAAGTATTGGAATAGAGAGTGGTANGACTTTAAATTTGGAGTAAATTACGTAATCTTTTAAACTATAACTATACACTAAAAATGTCAAAAGAATTAAACGAAGATACTAGCTTTAAAATAAGCGTAAAAACACTAATAGCAATAGGTGTAGCTTTATCAACTTTAATAGGTATGTGGTTTACACTACAAGCTGATATAGCAGAAGCAAAAGAACTACCTGTATCAACACCAGAAGTTACGCGTATGGAGTTTGATATGAAAGATCAGCTAGTTAGACAAACTATTATGTCAACACAAGAAGACGTGGCAGAAATAAAAGAAGATATTAAGCGTATAGAAGAAAAAATAGATAAACTCAGATGAAATATATTTTAATACTAATGCTACTATGTAATAGTGCATTTAGTCAAATACAAATATCTCAGTTTAACGCTGAGTGGAACAAAGCTAATCATGTACCATGGGTAATGGAACTAAAAGACTGTAAGACTATATCGTACGTAGATATAGGTAAAAATGCTGATTTAGCTAAAAAACATAAAATTGCAGTCATACCTACTATAATTATATTTAAAGACGGAGAAGAAGTTGCTAGATTTCAAGCTGATTTAAGCTTTAAAATGGTAGCAACACGTGAAGAAATACAAGATGAAATAGATAATCAATTAATGAGCGACTTTTAATTATGCCAGGATCAGCTAGACAAAACAGTATGTTTAAAAAAAGTGAAGGTTTTATTCAAGAGAATAATCCTAGCCCTGTAACTAGCTGTGGTAGAAGAAGAAAATTAAGTTTGCTTAAAAAATTAAGAAAAACTACTAAAGGTAAAGGACGTAACTTTAGAACTGTAAAAGAAGGTGCTGGTATGACAGCTAAAGGCGTAAGAGAATATAAACGTAAAAATCCAGGTAGTAAATTAAAAACAGCTGTAACAGGCAAAAATCCATCAAAAAAAGATGCTGCAAGACGTAAATCTTTTTGCGCTAGATCAAGAAGTTGGAAAAGCGAAAGAGGTTTAGCTGCTCGTAGNCGTTGGAGATGTTAAAACAAAANNAATGAGTAAAGCAAAATTAAAGAGTATATCGGGTAAATTGAANAAAGCTAGCAAGGCTCATGCTAGTCAATCACAACAATTAGATAAAGTAATATCAACTATGAAAAAAATAAAACAATCACCTGCGTTAAAAAAATTAAGCGCTAGCTGTAAAGCTGCAGCTAAAAGAAAATTTAAAGTATATCCATCTGCATATGCAAATATGTGGGCTGCTAAAACGCAGAGACAAGGTAAGTGCTAGATGTATAGTCAAGGTAACAACCCGTTTAAAAAGAAGATGGGTGATTTTAAACACTCTGATGCGCCAGATGCTAAAGGTAAGTTTAAAAGCTTGTCAGCTTCAGGTTTAGCTAGTTGGATGATTAAGTCTCGTAAAGGTAACTTGTCTAGAATTATTAGTAGTTTAAATCAGCAAGTTGTTTTTAATAGAGGTAAAAACCCTAGTTATGCAGCTAAAATGAAAAAAACTATGAATATAGTTAGAAAGCGTTTAGGTAAAGATAAAAAATAATGGCGTATAGAGGTGTTTTAAAAGCTAGAATAAATAAAATTTATGGCGGAGATGTAACTATATCTAAGTGCAAAAAGCTTAAAGCTAGAAAAGGTGCTACGCCAAGAGACAAACAACTATGTAATTGGTTTATAAATATGCAAACAAACAGACCTTCTCCAGTTTCAAAACGTAAAGATCCAGTCGTAGGTACTGGCAAAAAGCCCAAAGGTAGTGGTAGACGTTTATACACTGATGAAAACCCTAAAGACACCGTAAGAATAAAGTTTGCAACACCAGCTGATGCTAGAGCAACAGTTAGAAAAGTAAAAAATGTAAGTAAACCTTTTGCACGTAAGATACAAATATTAACAGTAGGTGAGCAACGAGCTAAAGTTATGGGTAAAACAGAGGTTGCTAGAATATTTAAACGTGGGAAAGAAAGTATAAGAAACGCAAGAAAAAATGTTTAAAGATTTTGATATAAGTAGTTTTAAAAAGATGAAGCCGCCAGGTGATAATACTTTTGATACTATGCAAGAGATCAAATCACTTGCTAAAATAAAAATAGATAAATCTTTTGTAAAGAAGTTTGATGACCAAGAAGCTGCTTTTAAGCAAACAGCTGAAAGAGAAGGTATAAAAGATTATGACAAAAGTATAGCAGCTAAGTTAATAGAAAAATCTGCACCTGTTATACTAAAGTTAAAAAAACATTTTAATAGACCAAGACCAAAAGTATTGGCTAAAAAAATGAATATTAAAATGAAAGATATTGAAATGGCTTCAATGAAAACACCTTCATATCCTTCAGGACANTCTGCTCAAGGTATGTTAATTGGCTTAGCGCTAAGTAAAAAATATCCTAGATCAAGAAAAGGTTTTATGCAAACAGCTAAAAACATATCTGACAGTAGAAATGTAGCACATGCTCATTATAAAAGTGATAGTGAGTTTGGCAAAAAATTAGGAAAATCAATGTACAACCATATAAAAAACAAAATTTAAAATGAAAAAAGATCCTGCAATGAAAATGAAAAAGGCTCCTGCAAAAATGAAAAAAGCTCCAATGAAAAAAGATGAAGGTTTAAAAGCTTTAG
>FUFK010046286.1_pt1 | contig 27332 bp, 36 predicted proteins | sample 1021851 | NCBI WGS metagenome assembly FUFK01 (sample SAMEA51879418, study PRJEB19060) | metagenome
AGGGTTTGANTGGTGCCCAGAGGTGGGATCGAACCACCGACACAAGGATTTTCAGTCCTTTGCTCTACCAACTGAGCTATCTGGGCAAATTAGATCAAAGGATTATATGCAAGAATGAAGATAATGTCATTAATCAGTCTAATGACTTAAAACCTTCAGCTTTTGCGTAGTCAGCATTATCAAAAAATAGATGCATTTGCTCAATGAGCCATTTTCTATTCTTTTGATCAGACATATCAAGCATCTTTTCATTGATAAGTGTTACCTGATGAGATTTCCATTCTTCCCAAGCTTTAGCAGAAACTGTTTTTTGTAATTCAATTCCAAGCTCTCCTGGCATTGGAGGAATTTCTAACGATGGAAGATTTTCTTGATATTTCTTACAAAAAACTGTTTTTGTCATAGTGTACTCACAACTTTTTTAATAGGAGTTGGCATTGCATATTCATCTACTTTACTTTTCTTAATCCATTTATACTCTAAATTAGAGTCAAGATCATATTTTTTATCAATTTCGAAAGTTTTAATCTTCATATCAAGATTAAGATGGCTTAGCGGATGATTAACTTTAATCTTTGAATACTTTTGATTACCTTTAATTTTTACCTCACTCCCATCAATTGGAATCCATAAACTTTCCCAGTATTCGGAGGCCTGTTTTTTATGCATAAGGATCTCATTTTTTGTATGAGGCAAAATAAAATTAAGCTTTACAGTAGGTTTTTGAATAGCCTTTCTTAAACTTACTTTATTAGAAACTTCTTTGAATGCGCTATCGCAATTATTACTGACTGGACATAAATCACAACTAGGTCTTGATTTTGAGCAATGCGTAGCTCCTAAATCCATAATTCCTTGAGTATATTCAAAGGATTCTTTATTTGGAGTAAGTTCCTCAGAAATAAGCCAAAGCTTTTTCTGTTTTTCATTTTCAGTTTTAAAAGATATTTTTTTATATCTTCCAAGAACTCTTTTTACATTTGCATCGAGGATAGGATGACCTTCATTGAAAGCTATAGACATAATTGCACCTGCAGTAGATCTTCCAATGCCAGGCAAGGACTCTAAATCATTTATATTTGTTGGTAGCTTACTATTAAAATCTTCACTGATTACTCTGCAAGCTTTATAAATATTCTTTGCTCTTCTATAGAAACCCAATCCTGACCACTGAGCTAATATTTCATCCTCTGAAGCTTTAAGCAAAGCATTAAGATCAGGATACTTTTCAATGAATTTATTAAAGTAGGGAACAACAGTTTTTACCTGAGTTTGTTGGAGCATTATCTCCGATATCCATATAGAGTATGGAGATATATTTTTTCTCCAAGGCAGATCATGCCTGCCATTACTTTTATACCAGTTAACAATTCTGTTACTAAAGCTACTCATTGAAGAAATCTTTTTTTGACACAACTAAACCATCTCCATTAATTACATAATGTATTGGAGCCCCAGTTGGGATTTCTAATTTAACAATGTCTTCATCCGAAATGTTATCAAGGAACTTTATTAATGACCTAAGAGAGTTCCCATGAGCCGCAACTAAAACATTCTTACCTCTACAAACATGTGGATGAATTTCTTTCATAAAGAATGGAAGCACTCTTTCACCAGTATCTTTAAGACTTTCTCCACCAGGAGGAGGGATATCATAGGATCTTCTCCAAATATGAACTTGTTCATCGCCCCATCTTTTTCTTGCATCATCCTTATTGAGACCTGCAAGGTCTCCATAGTTTCTCTCATTAAGAGCCTGATTTTTTATAGTTGATAGGGGCTGATTTATTTCTTTGAGAATTATTTCAGCTGTGTTCTGAGCTCTTCTTAATGCAGATGTGAAAACTAAGTCAAAATTAATTTTTAAGTTATTTATTATCNTNCCNGCATTANNTGCCTCTTCAATACCNTTGGCCGTAAGATCAGGATCCTTCCATCCAGTAAATTGATTTAGGGCATTCCACTCGCTTTGNCCATGCCTTATTAAAATTAGATTCATTTTTATTAGATAAAATCCTATTTTAATAGATAATATGACTTCATATGTTGGAATTTAATCTTTTTTTAATTGATTATTGGTATTTCTCAGTGCCACTATTTTTATTTTTATTTTTATTTGCTTATTCAGAAATGAATAAGGGTGGTAAGAAAATTGAGCCCAACGAACTTACACGTTTAGTAAATAAAGAAAATGCAATTCTTATAGANCTTAGAAAAAAAGAAGATTATGAAAATGGGCACATAATGACTGCATTAAATTATCCTCATCAAGAATTTGATAATCATATGTATAAACTTGATAAATTTAAGNAGCGTCCAATAATCTTGGTATGNGATATGGGAAGAAACTCAGCAAATATTGGNGAAAAGCTCAAAAAAGCNGANTTTNAANAAACNTTTAGANCTAAATGGAGGAATGATGACTTGGACACAAGAGAACCTCCCTGTTGTCCAATAATAAATATGCGGGAAAAAATTCCCGCATATTAAAAAGAGATAAATTTATTTAGAAAGAGTTCCTACTATATGAGCTAATATCTTATAAGGATCAGCGTTTGATGCTGGTCTTCTATCTTCAAGATATCCGTTCCAGTCGTGCTCAACAGTGTAAACCGGAATTCTAATACTTGCTCCACGATCACTGACACCATAAGAGAACTTATCNATGCTTTGTGTTTCATGCAGACCNGTAAGTCTCATATCATTATCTGAGCCATAAGAAGCAATACCTTCTTCGTGGACTTCGCCTAACTTGTCACACATTGAAGAGAAAAGTTCTTCAGAACCAGCAGTTCTCATTGCCTCATTTGAGAAATTGCAATGCATTCCTGAGCCGTTCCAATCTCCTGTTTTAGGTTTTGGATGAATATTTACACCAACACCATACTCTTCAGCAATCTTATAAAGAAGATATCTTGAGACCCAGAGATCATCAGCTGCTTTGATGCCTTTCCCAAAACATTGATATTCCCATTGGCCAAGAGCAACCTCTGCATTTGTTCCCGTCAGGGTTATGCCAAGATCTAAACAAGCTTCTAAATGCGCATCTGAGATTTCTCTCCCAACTACATTTCCTGCTCCGACTCCACAATAATATTCGCCTTGCTCTCTTGGTGTTCCATCTTCCCAACCAAGAGGTTCTCCGGTTTGCGGATCAGTAAAAAAGAATTCTTGTTCAAAGCCAAACCACCACTCATCTGTAGTTACTTCTGCTGCTGCAGCTCTAGTATTAGATGGATGAACAGAGTGGTCAGCAGCTTGTACTTGAGTCATAACTAAATCATGTCCATTAGGATTTGCATAGGTTTGCACCGGTAACAGTAAGCAGTCAGAACTTCCACCTTCAGCTTGCTGAGTTGAAGATCCATCAAAAGACCAATCTGGAGGAGTATCGTCCTCAGTGGCTTTAACTTTGCTTCGCATCATTGGTTCTGGCTGATACCCATCAAGCCATATATATTCAAAAGTATTCATAAATATCTCCTAAAAAATAAATTTTCATGCATTTTTTAGTCTGCAGGATTTTTGAAGTTAAACTCGATCGGGTTTAACGGTTGCGTTCCTTCAGCTTTCGCTTACTTCCGACTCTAAAAGAGTTGAACGATTAACGTTATCCTGTTAACGGGCGCGTTCCTTCGGTTTTCACCTACTTCCGACTTCCTAAGAAGTTGAACGATTTTAACTCTTCACTCAAATAATTGAGTTCCTTTTTAACCATGGAAATGGTGCAAATTAAAATGCTAAGTAAAGTTTACTCAAATGAAATAACTAAGCAATAGACATATTAATATTAAGGGCAATATTTTCAGAATTGTTACAAGAATTTTTAAAGTTNCATAAATTTNGAGANTATNNCNAGCTTTTNTTTNAAAGAATCAAAAGAATGACTTCCNCCATTAACGATNCAAAAATTACAACCATTATANAAATCAAGAGTNTANTTAAATGGNATAACATCATCNCCAGTTTCAATAAGNACNAAATANTTCGATGGAGATTTTATTTTTGAAACATTATTCAGCTNNAANATTTCAAGATCTTTTTTAGNNAGNTANAANTCTTCATTTGTTGAATAGTTAGTGTTCTTTCCTAAATACATTTCCATCCCCAGATATGGGTTTGATGCGGGGTTAATTAACACAGCCTTTGAATCAAACTTTTCAGCAAAATAAGATGCATAAAAACCACCAAGTGAGCTCCCAATGAACAATCTATCACCCTTATTCTCTTCTACTAAATCTTCTAATTGAATAAAAGATTTTTCTATAGAATTATCAATATTTGGGATATGCAGACAAATATCTGGAAATTTTTCTTTGATAAAATCATCAAAGACTTTTGCCTTTGTTGAATCAGCGGATGATGCAAAGCCATGAAAATAAAAAATATTTTTATTCAATTATTTCTTCTGCAAAGGTAAGTAAATTCTCAAGAAGGTCAAAAAAGAAAGTATTTTGTTGATGTTTTTCATCANATGACTGAAGANCNGATTTATTTTTTATATAAAAAGGAAAAGGCTTCTCTCCCTGAAAAGANATNACTTCAACCATTNTTGCNTCAATAAAAACACAGAATCTGATTATAAAATNATTAAGGCTATCTTCAGGATGGATATGCTTCACCTCATAAGTTAGGGTGTGCTTAGTTTTTGATAATAAATTAAACTTTATTAAAACTTTTTCATTTTTACTGACAGACTTCTCAAAACTTTTCCNAGGTCCTTNAAAATCTTGGAGCAATTTTCTTAATTTAAAGAAATTACTTCCACACACATTTAAATGCGTTGAAGTTTTAGGAAGAGTTTTCATTTCTATAAATTAAATAAAAATATTATATTTTTCAATCAACAAAGCTAATAAAAATAATAAACCTATAAGATTATTATTTTTAAATGCTTTAAGGTGCTCATTACTTCTTGATATTGAGTGCTGATAATAAAAGAGAAGAACAGCAAAAAATATAGCCAAATACCAAATAAACCCCAAATCATTTAAGTAACCAAGAAAAATGAAAGATAGAAGAGAGAAGCTTTGAAATAGAATAATATAGTTTTGAGATTTTTGTTCCCAGTAAGTAATAGAAGAGTTCACCCCTAATTTTTTATCATCATCGTAATCACTCATTGCATAAAATGAGTCATAAGCAACTATCCAGAAGAAATTAGCTAAGTACAAGATCCACATTGAGGCATCAAGCAGCTTCTCATTCATTGAAAAAACAATTGGAATACTTGAACCAAAAGTTAATCCTAAGAAAATTTGTGGGATTTTTAGGAATCTTTTTGTTAAGGGGTAGNNAACTATNAAAACTGCAAAAAATAAACAAACCANCTGCNCTTGTCTTTCTAANNTGNAAACAAGTANNAAAGANANNAGTGAAAGTAGAAAAAATATAAAATAGGCCTCGCGCCTGCTAAGCTGACCTGAAGCTAATGGCCTGTCTTTAGTTCTTTCAACCTCCTTATCAAACTCCATATCAAATATATCATTGATCACGCATCCAGTTGATCTCACTAAAATTGATCCAATTACAATAATGATTACAAATGAGTAATTAATAGATGCTTCAGTTGAGATCAATAGAGCAATTAGGGCAGGCCACAAAAGGAGATAAATACCGATAGGCTTATCAAGCCGAGTTATGCCAATAAATCCACTTATTTTTTTAGCTATCATTTATTAAAAAGATTTCACAAACACTAAAAGGATAACCTTTAACTGTATATATGCCTTTTCTCCCATAGAATATTTTTTTATTTGATTCAAACTTAGCAAATAGCATATATTTTTTTTTAATTTCAGGATTTGAAAAAAGGATATCTCCTAATGGATTTTCTTTAAGGTTCCCAAGAACACCTAGACCAAGTCTAATTGTTTCAAGTGGTAAGATGCTTTTTGCATAAATAAATGGCTCTTCATCNGAATANAGAACTACTTCTCTAATATTATTTTCNTCATAGTTTGTAATAATGAGGTCATCNTCAGCGGTATCTACTTCTCCAGGACCATCTCTGAGAAGCTTTAATCTAAAATTTGAAAACGATTTGATCCTAGATGTTATTGATCCAGGCTCATTTAACCATGAAAGAATTTCTTTATTCTGGACTNCAAGGGATTTAGTCTCGGCCATCCATGAAGTTAATTTATTGAATTTCATATATTTAAGTATCTCAATTTTGGTATTATACGCTGATCTTTTTTATAATTTTTAAACACTAAGAAACGAAATATGGACTATAAAAAATGGGAATGCATTGTTTGTGGGTTAATTTATGATGAGTCTGAAGGCTGGCCTGAAGACGGTATTGAACCTGGAACTAAATGGGAAGATGTTCCTGAAGATTGGATATGTCCAGACTGTGGTGTCGGAAAGGAAGATTTTGATATGGTTGAGATATCATAATGCTTGATGCACCCAAGAATCTTACTAGAAATGTATTAATTGCCATGTTTTTAGGCGCTTTAATAGGCGCTATCTTATATTATTCGAGTTCTTTTTCAGATGGCCTTAAAGATTTTATTTTTGAATATATTTTTAAACTTGGCGGCGAAATCTTTATAAATCTCTTAAAACTAATGGTCGTCCCATTAGTATTTTTTTCGCTAGTATCGGGTATTGCATCTCTATCGAGCTTAAAAAGCTTTGGAAATATTGCTTCTAAAACCATTGCTTTATATTTGTTTACTACAGCAATAGCAGTATCAATTTCTCTTGTTGTTGGATCAATTTTTCAACCTGGTTCTGGTTATTTAATGGCAGAGACTGTTGCGCTTAAAGATTTACCAGAAGGACAGGGTATATATCAAACAATCGTTAATATAGTTCCTGCAAACATAATAGATGCTATGGCTAAAAACCAGATGTTAGCAATTGTCTTTTTTAGTATTCTTTTTGGTCTAGCCTTAAATAAAACAAATCATTTAACGGGAAACTTATCAGAGTCATTTGAAAAACTTAATACGGTTTTTCTTCAATTAGTATTAATGGTAATGAAATTTGCTCCAGCTGGAGTCTTCTGTTTAATTGGAAAGTTTGTCATCACAGATGGCTTTAATATTTTCCAAGATGTATTCATGTATGTAATTTTATTAATATCAGTTCTTCTTTTTCANGCCTTTGTTACTTATTCGCTAATTTTAAGATTTTTTGCTTCNATNAATCCATTNCATTTCTTTTATAAAATGAAAGATGCTGCAATATTCGCTTTTTCTACTTCTTCAAGTGCAGCAACAATCCCGGTGACATTAAAGACGGTTAATCAGGATATGGGTGTTAAAAAAGATATAGCTTCTTTCGTTGTCCCTGTTGGTGCAACAATTAACATGGATGGGACTGCAATTATGCAGGGCATGGCAACCGTTTTTATCGCTCAGATTTCAGGGATTGATTTAACTTTAATACAGTATGTCCAAATAGTCTTATTAGCAGTTGTAACATCGATAGGAACAGCAGCAGTTCCTTCTGCAGGAACTATTACTCTTGTAATAATTCTTCAACAGTTTGGTCTTCCTCTTGAGGCAATTGGAATAATATTAGCTGTCGATAGAATCCTAGATATGATTAGAACATCTGTAAACGTTACAGGTGATGCAACAATTGCTTGCGTAGTTGCTAAGTCAGAGAATTCTTTTGATGAAATGGTGTTTAATAAAACATAAATTTGATAAAATTCATTTAAATTTTTCGGAGTAAAATATGCCAGCATACATACCACCACTTTTAGGTCTTATAGGTCTTTTAATTGCCTTGGGAATATTTAGAGTTGTTCTTAGCTATTCAGAGGGAAGTCCTGAAGTAAAGAAAATCGGTGACATGATTCATTCAGGCGCAATGAGTTTTATGAAAACTGAGTATACCTATTTGGTTGTTTTCGTCCTTGTTTTAGCCGTTTTAGTTTTCTTTGCCCTAGGCTGGGAAACAGCAACTGCAGTCTTGGTTGGTGCTTCAAGTTCAGCACTAGCTGGATTTATTGGAATGTATGCTGCTACCAAAGCTAATACTAGAACAGCTGCAGCAGCCCAAGAAAGTGGAGCAGCCTCAGCTTTATCTATTTCTTTTTATGGTGGATCAATAATGGGCCTTTGTGTTGCTTCTTTGGGGCTTCTTGGCTTAGGAGGATTATTTTATTTTCTAGGAGAAGGTCACTANCTTGAAGGATTNGGAATGGGAGCTTCAGTTGTAGCNCTATTCTCAAGGGTTGGTGGAGGAATCTTNACTAAAAGTGCTGACGTTGGAGCAGACCTTGTTGGAAAAGTTGAAGCAGGAATACCGGAAGATGATCCGCGAAATCCTGGTGTAATTGCTGATAATGTTGGGGACAATGTTGGCGATGTTGCAGGAATGGGCTCAGATATTTTTGAGTCATATTGCGGCTCGATGATTGCTACCATAGCAATTGCTTACACTATGACAGAAGCAAACAATGGACCCTTAATGAGTCTACCTCTAGCATTAGCGTCTATTGGTTTAATATCATCAATTTTAGGTATCTTAATTGTAAGGGCTCAATCTGCGAAAGCACCTGCTGCAGCATTGAGGACTGGAACAATAGGTTCCCCAGTTATTTTTATAGCTTTAGCTTTTGGTTTAATTTCATATTTGGATATTTCATTAAATGTTTGGTTTTGTGTTCTTACAGGAGCTGTTGGAGGTGTATTAATTGGATTAATAACTGAATACTATACTGGTAGCACACCTGTAGAGAAGATAGCAAAATCAGGTGAAACAGGATCTGCAACTGTGATGATTTCTGGTCTTTCGGTTGGAATGCAGTCTGTTGTAATTCCTATCTTAATTTTGGCAACAATTATTTTTATNTCTACAACATTATTTGATTTATATGGAGTTGGCATTGCAGCAGTTGGGATGCTTGCTACAGTTGGCATAACAATGGCAATTGATGCATATGGTCCTGTTGCAGATAATGCAGGTGGAATTGCAGAGATGTCAGGAATGGGAGAAGATGTTAGAGAAATTACTGATTCTCTTGATGAGCTTGGAAATACAACTGCAGCCATCGGTAAGGGATTTGCGATAGGTGCAGCTGCCTTGGCTGCATTAGCTATAATCGCAGCTTTTGTTCAAGTAGTTGGAGTAAATAATGACGGATTCCAGTTGATTTTATCTGATCCAATTGTTTTAGTTGGAATGTTTATTGGAGGCTCCATCCCATTTTTAGTTTCATCAATAACAATGACTGCCGTAGGTGATGCAGCATTTGAGATGATTAACGAGATAAGAAGACAGTTTAGAGAGATTCCAGGAATATTAGAAGGCACAGGAGAGCCAGACACTGACAAATGTGTTGAGATTGCTACAAGAGCAGCACTTCAGAGAATGCTTTTACCAGGAGTAATTGCAGTTTCAATGCCTCCATTAGTTGGTTTCTTATTAGGAGCAAAAGCTCTTGGCGGAATGTTAGCTGGAGGTTTGCTTGGTTGTGTTCTTCTTGCTCTAATGATGGCTAATGCTGGAGGAGCTTGGGATAATGCTAAGAAATATATTGAGAAAGGAAATCTCGGTGGAAAAGGTTCAGATACACATGCTGCTGCCGTTGTGGGCGACACAGTTGGAGACCCTTTTAAAGATACTTCGGGACCTGCGATGAATATCTTAATTAATGTAATGGCAATTGTAAGCTTAGTTATTGCTGGTCTTCTACCAGTTGATGGCCTAATAGTTACCTTATTTAATTAAGCTAACTAAACAAATACAATATACATATGCTTAGAAGTATGACCGCATATGTTTCCACTAACCATAACCATAAAGGCTATTCAATATCTTGTGATATAAAGTCGGTTAACGGGAAATCTTTAGATATAAATTTCAAATCAAACTTTATCTTGCCAGAAGTTGAGTTATCCCTAAGAGACTTAGTTTCAAAAAAAGTTCATAGAGGTAATTTAGAAATTAACTTCAATCTTGAAACTATTGGACAACCTTCTTTTGTCCTAAATAAGAAATTAATTAAAGAAATTAAAGAAGAATTAAATAAATCTGATTTGGACATAAAAAATCTTAATTTCTCAGACATAAAAGATATCCCTGATATCTTTATAGATAAAAAGAAGTCATCCTTTCCAGAAAATATTATTAAAAAAGTTTTTAAAGGAGTATTAACAGCACTGATTGAAAATAAACAGATTGAAGGTTATAAAATAAAAAAAACATTTTCCGACAGAATAAAAAAGATTCATAAAAATCTAACATCCCTTGCTAATGAGGTAGCTAAGAACAAACATAAAAGAAAAAAAAATATTTTAAACAAGCTTCCATCTAGCCTTGTTATATCAGATGAATCTATTTCAAATGAAGTAGTCAATCAAATAATCAAATCTGATATCTCTGAAGAAATTGACAGATTAGAATTTCATAAATCCTCTTTGTTAGAAGAGCTAGGATCAAAAAAAGCAAAAGGAAAGAAAATAGATTTTATTCTTTTGGAAATGCTTCGTGAGGTGAATACAATTCTTGCTAAAGTAACATTTAGTAAAGAGAAAAAGTATGCCTTGGATATCAAGATATATATTGAAGAAATGAGAGAGCAGGTAAGCAATGTCGAATGAAAAAGGCCAACTTATAGTTATTTCAGCTCCCTCAGGAGCTGGAAAAACATCTNTTATTAAGAATGTTATAAAAAAACTAAATGATGAGAACAAAAAATCAACATTTTCTGTTTCTCATACAACAAGACTACCAAGAGATGGTGATATAGACGGTAGCGATTATTTTTTTGTATCAAATGAAATATTTGATGAGCTTTATGAAGCTGGAAACTTTATTGAGACCGCNGAGGTTCATGACTATAAATATGGAACATCAAAAGANTTTATTGATAANAATATNAATNAAGGAATAAATGTCTTTCTTGAAATAGATGTTCAAGGATTTCAAAAACTACGAAGTAAAAATGTTGAATTNAGGTCAATGTTTATCTTACCTCCATCAATTAATGAACTTAGAGAGCGAATCCAAAAAAGAGGTCTTGATTCAGAAGGCGTTATTGAAAAAAGGATGAAAAATGCTTTAAAAGAGTTAGGTGAAGCNGAGGAATATGATTATTTAGTTATAAATGATGTTTTTGAACATGCTATTGAAGAATTNCTTGAAATGGTTANAAATAATGACTATNTAGATCATTCACGTGATAAAAAACTAAAGATATTGCAAGATTTGTTGTCTTAGAAGGTAATTTGCAATTAAAATACGCTCCTAGGAGAAATATATGGCAAGAATAACAGTAGAAAAGTGCTTAGAGCACGTACCGAGTAGGTTTGATTTAATCCTTTTGGCATCTGGAAGAGCTAGACAGCTTTCAACTACCAGTAGAGAGCCAATGGTTGAAACAAATAATGATAAAAATACATTAATAGCACTCAGAGAAATTGAAGAGGGCCTAATAGATGCCGAAACTCTAGAGAAAACACTTGAAGAAGATGTGCTCCTAGATCAATTCTCCACCTCAAAACCTAAAGAGTCAGACATAATTGGGTAAACTTTTTGGAGAACTATTTTGAGTGAAAGAGTTCTCCAAGGCCATCATTTAGATACAAATTTTAAATCTAAGGAACTTCTCCGTTTCCCAAATGATTTATATACTCAACTAAAAAAAGACTTCTCTCGCAATCAAGTTAATCTCATGAGGCAAGCTTATACTTTTGCTTCCAATGCTCACGATGGCCAAGAAAGAATGGATGGTAAACCATACATCAGTCATCCATTAGAGGTTGCAAGGATATTAGTCGAGATGAATATGGATGTTGACTCAATTTGTGCAGGTCTCATGCATGATGTCCTAGAAGATTGCAATATTGAAAAAAGAAATATTGATAAAATCTTTGGAAAAGATGTATCAGAGATAGTCGATGGTGTAAGCAAAATTGGAAAACTAGATTTCCAGTCTAAAGCTGAGAGAGATATAAACAGTTTTCAGAAAATGGCTCTAGCCATGGCAAAAGATGTGCGCGTTATTGTAGTCAAGCTTGCAGATAGATTGCACAACATGCGAACAATTGACTTTCTTCCAAGAAATAAACAAATAAGAGTTGCAAAGGAAACTCTTGAAATATATGGACCAATTGCACTTCGAATTGGGATGCAGAAAGTCCGAGCCGAGCTAGAAGATCTGGCATTTGATTGTCTGCATCCACTCAGAGCAGAAATGCTTAGATCAGCAATTAAAAAATCCAGTGGCGGAAGAAAAAAGATTGTTTACAAAATAAGAAAAGAGATAAAAAGTCATTTAAAGACTAATCAAATTATGTCAACAGTAAAAGGCAGAGAAAAAAATCTATTTAGTATATATAGAAAGATCAAAACTAAACATAAACCATTCTCAGAGGTTTTAGATGTTTATGGATTTAGAATTATTGTTAATTCTGTTGAGGATTGTTACAGGTCTCTTGGCTTGATTCATAATTACTACAAACCAATCGAACAAAGATTTAAAGATTACATAGCTATTCCTAAATCAAATGGATATCAGGCACTACATACAACATTACTAGCACTTGATTCAATACCCATTGAAATACAAATACAAACTAAAAGCATGGAGCTTATTGCAGAAAATGGCATTTGTGCACATGCAAGTTATAAGAATGAGGACTTAAATGATAGCTCCTTTCATATTAGGAACTGGATGGAAAGCTTACAAGACTTACATGACAAATCTCCAAGCACGGAGGATTTTGTTGAGTCAATTAAAACAGACCTTTTCTCAGATGAGGTTTATGTATTCTCTCCAAAAGGACAGATTTTTAATCTTAAGACTGGCTCAACTCCCGTAGATTTTGCATATGAAGTCCATACTGATATTGGTAATAGTCTAGTTGGTTGCAAGATAAATAGAAAATATGCGCCTTTAAATATTCAGCTAGAAAGTGGGCAAACTGTCGAGATAGAAACAGACAAAAAAGCGACCGTAGACCCAGGCTGGCTTAATTTTGTTGTTACGAGCAAAGCCAGAACAGCAATAAGAGCTCAGCTGAGGCACCAAAAGACATCATCAGCACGAAAAGCAGGAAAACTACTCCTAGAAAGTGAGCTAAAAAGATCTGGTAAAGCACTAAAAGAGTATAGAGGTAACATTCTTAAGAGTATTTTGCAGAAAACAGGTGTTAAGTCATTAAATCAGTTGCTAACAGATATTGGACTAGGAAGGAAAACAAGTACTATTGTTGCAGAAAGATTTTTTGATGGTCTACAAATTAGGAAAGATAAAACTAAAACAGTGAAATCTTTTGAATTAAAAAATAATAAGATCGATGGCCTGAGTGTAACTTATGGCAAATGCTGTATGCCAATAGAAGGAGACTCAATAGTTGCTCATTCTGATACGGAAAGAGGAATTGTTATNCANCATTCGAGATGTAATGANGTTACNCCCTATAAACAAGACAAAGAAAGGTACATCCCTTCTTTTTGGTCAAAGNCTAATAAGAAACAGGTAAGACCATGTCATATAAAGGTACTTAGCGAGAGTGGTCCAGGAGTTCTAGCAGATATCGCATCAACTTTTACNAAATCTGACATAAATATAATCTCAGTTGTTTCGAAGTCGGCAGGAAGCAAGCTTACAGAATTTAGTTTTGATATTGAAATAACTGACCTAGGAGAGCTTAAAAAAATAATGCAAAAAGTAAGATCAATGAAAATTGTTTCAAGCTGCGTTCGAGATATTAATGAAGCTAAGAAAAAATAATCTAAAAATTTATTTTTATATATGTTTTATACTTCCTTTACAATGCTTAAATTCTTTGGAGTCGACTATGTCAAAAGAACCTATTCAAACTAACAAAGCACCGGAAGCAATTGGAGCTTATTCTCAAGCCATTAAATCAGGAGACTTACTATTTATATCTGGCCAGATTCCTCTTAATCCAGAAACGATGGAAGTTGAAGATACTTCATTTGAAGAATCTGCCCTAAGGGTGATATCTAATTTAGAAAATATATGCAAAGAAGCAGGGGCAAGTCTTGATGATATTGTTAAGTTAAATATTTATCTTTTAGATTTAGGAAATTTTGCATCTTTAAACAAGATTATGGAAGAAAAATTTTCTCGACCATTTCCTGCAAGAGCAACAGTAGAGGTTGCTGGATTACCAAAGGATGTAATGATTGAAATGGATGCAATAGTTAGCCTTAAATAATGAGACACTTAACGTCACTCAAGGAATTATCAAAGAATGAAATCCTTGAATTATTAGATTTAGCAGATAATTTTATTGATTCAGAAGGCTCCATCAGAAGAGATCCACTTTTTCCAGATAAGAAAGTTGTTAATATTTTTTGTGAGCCAAGCACTCGAACTAAAATCTCATTTGAGATAGCTGCTTCTAATCTAGGATGCCAAATAATCGATTTTGACTTGAGCTCTTCATCTCTAGAAAAAGGCGAGACACTCAAAGATACCATTGATAATTTAGCAAAGATGAACATTAATCTTTGTGTCTTAAGGCATAAAGACTCAGTCATTCATGAATTAATAGATAAAACAGATTCTATGGTCTTTGTAAGTGGAGGAGAAGGCTCTATTTCCCATCCATCTCAGGGACTTTTAGACATTATGACAGTAAGACATAGGAAGGATCTAGATAATTCAAATATTTTGATTGTTGGCGACTTAGACCATTCAAGAGTTTTCCAGTCTTTCATTGATGGGATGTCCAACTTTGATTCTAAAATTACTTTATGTGGGCCTAAAGAGCTGTGCAAAGATGTTATAGACGACTCTAATCTTAATTATGAAGAAGATCTTAACAAAGCACTTAAAGGCCAGGATGTTGTGATGGCTCTTAGGATTCAGCATGAAAGATTTGAAGACAAGAAAAACCTTGATAAGGAAAGCTANCTTAGTAACTATCAAATTAATAATGACAAATTACTAATTGCTAATGATGATTGCATAGTCATGCATCCTGGACCTGTAAATCAAGGTATTGAGATCTCAGAGGATGTTTATAATTCTGCTAACTCTGTAATATTAGATCAAGTAGCTAATGGCGTCGCTATGAGAATGGCTATTTTAATAAAGTATCTATCTCAGTAGCTAACTTGCAAATCCCATAGCATTAAGTTTTTGAATAATCCTAGANATTTCATCTTTTAAGATAGATTTATCTTCTTCATTNANAAAACCNCCAACTATTATTTCTTTACCTTTTGATCGAAAACTTAAATCATCATCTTTAGTGTCATTCTTTGTTACATTGAAGGTTGCAAAAGATCTAAACTCTTTCCATGTAAAAAATTCTTTTAAACCATCAACTCTCACTTCCACATGCTCCTTGGATAAGATAATTATTTGTTTTTGGTTACTCCAATTGAAGCTAAGCCTAAAAGCTAAATATACTAAAATAATTTCTAATCCTGCAAAAGGTAAAATCATTGTNCCTCCAGCAAGAAAGAAACCNATACCAATTACACTACAAATAAAGAAAATACTTCCAAGAAAGAGAACCCTTGCTNCTCCCGTAAGAGAACTGTTAGGTTTTAAAAGGATTTCAAATTTCGTTGCTTCTANTTCTTTAACTTTTACCATCTAAATATTTTTTTACTGTATCAGCAATNACTATTGTGTTTTGATCAAGCTCAACATTAACAATGCTATTTTNTTGAAGCTGAAAAAGATTTGTTATTGAAAGAGTTTCAGGAATTAAATGAATCATAAAAGATTCTTTAGAAANTTCTCCCACAGTTAGACTACAACCATTAATAGCAACATAACCCTTATGCAGAATATAATCNTGCATGAAAGGCTCAACAGAGAATTCAACATCCCAGCTTTCATCTCTCATATCTATAGAAATAACTTTTGAAGTCCCATGAATATGTCCCGATACAAGATGGCCACCTATTTCATCTCCCATCTTCAATGATCTCTCAAGATTTACGTTGTCGCCAGCACTTATCTTTTGAAAGTTTGTTCTTTTTATTGTTTCCTCAACAAGGTCAAATCTCAATATTTGTGGATTTGCATCTTTGGCAGTTAAACATACTCCGTTTACAGAAACGCTTGCACCTTTTTTAAGACCAGAAATAAACTCAGATGAAGAATCAATAGAAAGGTTATAGATATCTTTTTCTTTTACAAATTCTATTACTTTTCCAGATTCTTGGACAATACCTGAAAACATTAGGCACCCCAGTTATTTCTATATTCTTCAAGATCGCTTTTGAACTCCTTGAAGTTTAAATCATCGCTTACAAAGCTTATTAAAAGATCTAGGTTTACTATTGATGAAACAATAAGTCCGAAATCATTCTCTAGTTCAGCTTTTGCAGAGATATTTGATGAACCTTTTTCTTGTCGGTCTAGACCTACTAGCATAATTTTTGGATTGGCACCTATAGACTTTATTTTCTCAATTGATTCTCTAGCTGCTGTTCCNGCAGAAATAACATCATCTANGATGAGNACGTTACCTGANGGAAGNTGGCCAATAANATCACCACCCTCNCCATGATCCTTCTCTTCTTTTCTNTTGAAAGATACAGGAATATCNAGATCAGATTTTCCTANACTTGCACCAATAATTGATGCTAAAAANATACCTTTGTANGCAGGACCATAAATACTATCNAAAGAAACATNTAAATCTTGAAGAGTTTTTGTATAGCATTCCGAAAGGTCAGCTAGAAACTTAGTATTTAACATTTTTGCTGCATTGAAGAAGTAGGGGCTATTTCTTCCTGATTTGAGAGTGAAATCACCAAAAATTAATGCCTCAGCATTTAAAGCAAGTCTAATAAATTTCTCTTGATAATCCTTCACTATCCTTCTACAGCCTGTTTTTGGATAGCAACTATTTCCTTAATAGATGAACTAGCCTTGCTTACAATTTCAGTGAGTTGTTCTTGCGAAAAAGGACGCTCTTCAGCAGTACCCTGAATTTCAATTAAATCAAGATCCTGGGTCATTACAATATTAATGTCTGCATCAGCAGTGCTATCTTCTTGGTAGTCAAGATCAACTAGTATTTCGTCATCTTTAACACCTAAAGAGATTGCAGCCACATATTGTTCAATTGCTCTTTGATCATCATGGTGATTCTTTATTGCAAGGAAAAGCGCAACACATCCACCAGTAATTGAAGCAGTTCTTGTACCTCCGTCTGCTTGAATAACATCGCAGTCAACTTGAATAGTTTTATCTTTTAAATATTTAAGATTTACAGATTGTCTAAGGGATCTTCCAATAAGTCTTTGTATTTCCTGAGTTCTCCCTGACTGTTTTCCTCTTGCTGCTTCTCTGCCCATTCTCTCATTGGTNGATCTTGGAAGCATTCCATATTCAGCAGTTACCCAGCCCTTGTCTGATCCCTTCATCCATCTTGGGACATTGTTATCAATACTTGCAGTACAAATTACATGTGTATTACCAAACTTGACCAGTACAGAACCTTCAGCATGAAGATTTACATTTGTCTCAATGGAAATTTCTCTTGCTTGAGTTGGTTTTCTATTATCTCTAGACATTTAGTAATTATATCTTTATGAATTAAAAAAGAATTAAATTAATTTTTCTTTAACAATCTTACTTACTAGGCCCATATCAGCTGAATCACCAACTGAACCCTTTAGATGNCCCATTACTTTACCCATATCCTGAGGGCCTGAAGCGCCAAGCTCAGAAATAGTTTTTGTAACAAGTTCATTGATAGCTTCTTCTGACATCATCTCAGGCATGTATTTATCAAGAACAAGAAGCTCATTTTTTTCAATCTCTGATAAATCAGCTCGACCACCTTTATCGAATTGCTCAATTGAATCCTTTCTTTGCTTGATCATTTTTTTTAGGGTTGCAAGAACCACTGAATCATCAGCGTCAACTCTATTATCAATTTCATATCTCTTAATTTCAGATATCAGCATGCGAAGTGTATCCCTCGTTGCATTATCTTTAGCAAGCATTGCAGCTTTAAGGTCTGAATTTATTTGATCTAGGGTCGACAAGCTTTATCTGTAGGATCTTTGCCTACCGAAGTTATTNATTCTATTGGTCTTTCTTGCTCTTTTCTTGGCAGCTGCCATCTTCCTTTTTCTCATCTCAGTAGGTTTTTCATAAAACTCTTTCTTTCTAATATCAGGAATAATCGCTGCTTTTTCGCAAGCACGCTTAAATTTTCGAAGACCAATATCGAAATGTTCCGTGTCTTTTATTATTATTGAAGGCATAATTTGGANNGTAGTTTATGCTTTTCTGGAGATATTTGCAAAACAATTTTTATGAAAACATTAGGAATAGAAACATCATGTGATGAGACNGCAGTAGCGCTGTATGATTCTNCATCTGGAATTATTGCTGAGACNGTTTATAGCCAGATCGATTTGCACAAAAAGTATGGTGGTGTGGTGCCTGAGCTAGCTTCAAGAGACCATTGTGAAAAAATTATCGATGTTTTTAATGATGGGATAGGCGGAGTTGATCTTCACGACATAGATAGAATTGCATATACGGCTGGACCAGGATTATTAGGTGCTCTAATAGTTGGAGAATCTTTTGCGCAAGGTCTAGCATTTGCTTTGAATAAACCTTTAATTCCTGTGAANCATCTNGAGGCACACTTTTTGTCACCTTTTTTAGATTTTCCTGAGATTCAGTATCCATTTACTTCTTTGCTTGTCTCAGGAGGACACTCCTTAATTGTNGATGTAAAAGATTTTGAGGATTATGAAATTATTGGTCAGTCCCTAGATGATGCAGTTGGAGAAGCATTTGATAAAGTTGGAAAACTACTTCAGTTGCCATATCCAGGAGGTCCCCATATTGAGGAAGCAGCAAAANATGGTGATCCAATGAAATATGATTTTCCGCGTCCTATGAAACATTCAGATGATCTAAATCTAAGTTTTAGCGGACTAAAGACAGCAGTTTTATACGCAACTAAAGACNTAAACATAAATGATGAAAGATCAAACATATCAGCTTCTTTCCAAGAAGCAGTTATTGATGTTCTTTCCACAAAAATCAAGAAGGCAATGAAACAAACAGGCAATAAGNNTCTTGTAATGGCTGGNGGTGTAGCTGCAAACAAAAAAATTAGAGCTGCTTTAGATATGTTAGAAGAGAAGGAAGGATTTAAAGTTTTTTATCCTTCAATTAAGCATTGCACTGATAACGCAGCAATGATTGCATATCTTGGTTCACTCAAAACAGAGAGCAAAAACATTTATAATTCTAATGTTCGAGCCAGATGGCCGGTGAGTGAGATTTAAATGGAAGATATTATTTATATAAAAGATCTAAGGATAAAAACCATAATTGGCATTTTTGATTGGGAGCGAAAAGTTAAACAAGAAGTTTCCATTGATATGGAGTTTCCATTTGATTGCAAAAAAGCAGCTAAAACTGACTCCATTGAAGATACAACAGACTACAAAGCAATTACAAANGCTGTTATTAAATTTGTNGAAGAGTCATCATTCCAGCTTCAAGAAACGCTCGCNGAAAATATTGCAGAATTGGTCAAAAGAGACTTTGNTGTTAAGTCAATTAAACTAAGAGTATCTAAACCAGGCGCACTTCGTGGCGCTAAAGATGTTGGTCTTATTATCCATAGATGAAATATTACCTATCACTTGGAAGTAATATTAACGCAGAAGAGAATATNGCTTTTGCCATTGAAGAGCTTAATAAGATTCTTTCGAATGTAANTNTTTCATCAACCCATAAAACCAAAGCAGAAGGTTTTGAAGGAGATGATTTCCTCAATCTTGTTCTAGCAGGTGATTCAGAACTTAATTTTGACTCGCTTAACAAAGAACTCAAAACTATCGAAGATAGCTCAGGTAGAAAAAGAGATGTACCGAAGTTTTCAGCGAGAACTCTTGATATAGATATTGTTCTGCAATTAGATGGAGACGAAATAGTGTTTGAAAGTGATGAAATTAAAAAATATCTTTTCGTATCAGAGCCTCTCAAAGAATTAATTTGAATACTTGTTAACTAGACTTCTTGTTATACTTATATTATGAAAAAGGGGAGTTTTCTGACTGAGCATCTTCGTGCAATTAATAAGTCATATTTTGAGCATCTAAAAGATGCCTTATATTATGGATTTAGGCTTTTGATAGGTGGTATAGGTGCAATATTGCATGCAATTTTTCCATTTATTCTTACTACAATAGCTAGTGATACTATTAATGACCTTCACAAGATGAACATTAATAGATTAAATTCAGACGATTAGTTAAAAATTTGATTCAACAATAGACCAAGCACCCTTTGATAGAGGGAAAACATTCATACCCCTCTCTTCAGCATGTTTGCTTGCAGCAGTTCCATCTCTTACTCTNCCTAAAATACCCTGACAGATTGCNGCNACTTTAAANAGACTNTAAACCATATANAACTCCCAGTCTTGNGATAAATCTTTACCGGTTTGNTCNGANTACATATCTCTATATTGCATNTCATTTGGTATTCCTAAATCTTTCAACTTTGCATGATCATNAAAATTAGGCANGGTTCTCCANGTTAAACAGTGATAGCAAAAGTCNGCAATAGGATGTCCNAGNGTTGAGAGCTCCCAATCAAGAACACCNACGACATCAAAATTAGAATAAATCATATTATCCAATCTAAAGTCACCATGAACGATTGATGTTTCATCATCTTCTGGAATATTTTTAGGTAACCACTCTATGAGTTTATTCATTTCATCGATATTTTCAGTTTCAGAGGCAAGATATTGTCTTGTCCAAGTATTAACCTGTCGAGCAACATAGTTACCGGACTTCCCATAATCCTCAAGACCAACTTTTTTATNATCAACACTGTGAAGGCTGGCTATAACCTTATTTTTATTTTTATAAATTANTGCTCTTTCNTCTGGAGAGCATTTTGGCAACATATGATCCCAATAAACTGTTCCATCAACNTACTCCATTAAAAAAAATGGAGTTCCTACAACTGAATCATCCTCACAAAGGCCATAAGTTTTAGGNACAGGCACATCAGTTTCATATAATGCAGTTATNACCTTATANTCTCTATCAACTGCATGCGCTTTTGGTAAAAGCTTNCCAGGTGGTTTTCTTCTTAAAACATAAGCATTATTTTCAGTCGAAATTTTATATGTTGGATTTGACTGCCCACCCTTAAATTGCTCAATTTTTTCTATATTGCCTGAGTCTTTAACATTATCATTAATCCACTCTTGCAGAAGCTTAGACTCAAATTTTAGATTTTCAGAAACTTCTTTTGTTCCAGTATAAGTATCATCATTAAGCTGAAACTCTTCTGTCATAATAAAGATCTGCCGCCATCTACGTTAATAGCTTGACCAGTAATATATTCAGAATCTACAAGAAACTTTACGGTTCCAGCGATATCTTTTTCAGTTCCAAGTCTTCCAAGAGGGATTGCAGAAAGTATTTTATTNTTTACTTCTTNNCTCCANGAAGATCCAGGNGGNTCTANGATTGCTCCTGGAGCAACAGCATTTACTCTTATATCAGGAGCTAGCTCTCTTGCTAANACNTTTGTCGCCGCTAAAAGACCTCCTTTTGCAGCTGTATAGATTGAAAACTTTGCTAAACCTCTACCAACATTCATATCGGTCATATTTATAATTACGCCTTTTGATTCTTTTAGCAGATCAATTAATCCATTAATTAGAAAGAGAGGGCCTTTAAGGTTACTGCCAATAAGTTGATCCCAGTCTTTGAGAGTTAAATCTCCAATAGGAGTTGGATAAAAAGAGGAAGCATTGTTTACAATTGCATCCAATGACCCAAAACAACTTTTTACCTCATCAATCATTCTTTCAACATGATCATCTTTATCTAGATTAGCCTGAACAACTTTTGCAGATGAATCAAAGTTTTCTTCAATCTCTTTCGCTAAAGCTTCAGCTTTTTCGGTAGAACTGTTGCAATGGATTATTATGTTCCAACCATCTTTAGCAAAAGTTAATGCAATTTCTCTTCCAATTCTTACTGCTGCGCCCGTTACTAAGATTGTTTTTTTCATTTAGATTCCTTTATTGATTCTATATAGAGACCTTTTTTCATTTTCATCATATCTTCTTTAGGAGCTTCACCTAAAATAGAAAAATCTTTAGATAGGATATTATCTTTCAATTTTATTAAATAATCTCTTTTGTTCTCAAAAAATTTGAGTTTTATTATTTCTTCGACTTCTTTTTGATTTCTATGAAAATTTATTTTTTCTAACTTATCNATAAGATTTTCCTGATTTTCTTCAATATCAACAGCAGCAAGCTGAAAAGATAAATTTNTNAGATCAATAAATTCTCTAGGAAGCTCTAGAGATTCGTGCAGTGAAAAATTGTTTTGAAGNTCTAGNTCGACCCATTTTAATTGGGGTGAATTACTCTCATCTANATCAAATGANCTTATTTTAGAAAACCATGGATCAGTTAAGCCTAATGNNACAAGAGATGAAAAAAAGTTCGCAGACCTTGGTGAAGATAATGCAGTTCTTAGTTCCATCCAAATTCTGTCAGCAGATAAATGATTTAATTCATTNGATTTACCGATACTTCTAATACTNTCCTCAGTGGTCTTGTCCAGAGCAAAATCAGCCAAATGAGGATATGTTTTAAACTTTGCATATCTTATTGATCGAAGGGGGTCCTCAAAAAAAGATTCCGAGGTTTGTCTGAAAATCTTATCTTTCAAATCTTCAAGACCACCATATGGGTCTATTAGACTTCCATTTTCATCTTTTGCTATAGAATTAATAGTGAAGTCGCGTCTCTTAAGATCTTCCTCAAGAGTCACTGTTTCATCGTAGTAAAATGTAAAACCTTTATAACCCTTTCCCGACTTTTTTTCAGTTCTTGCAAGAGCATATTCTTCATTGGACTCAGGATGCAGAAAGACAGGGAAATCTTTTCCGATAGGTTTGAAACCTTCGGCAATCATTTTCTCTGGTGATGACCCAACTACTACCCAATCCTTATCATTTGCTTCTACGCCAAGAATCTCGTCCCTAATGGATCCACCAACCTGAAATATTTTCATAATGACTTTATTTTAAAGATTTTTCTGTCATTAATCCTTATCGCTTTTAAATGTCCACCCCAAACACAACCGGCATCAAGACCGATTACATTTCTTTTATTTGTCTTGCCTTTCAAAGCTGCCCAATGACCAAATAGCTGATAGCTATCTTTTTCATTTTTTATAAATTTGAACCAAGCTTTATATTTACTATTTCTTGAAGAGACCTTAGTTTTAAGATCAACCTGACCTTCTTGAGTTATTAGCCGCATTCTTGTGAAGTAATTAATTATTACTCTTATTCTGCTAAAACCTCTCAAGCTTTCTGACCATATATCAGGATGATCTCCCCACATATTTCTAAAAACACCACCAGGATTCTTTTTCATCGCTTTTAAATATTCCTCATTAAGTCTTCGAGCATCCCCTAAATCCCAAATATGAGGAATCCCAGCATGTGAAATAATAAATTTCTCATTTTTATTATTTTTTCTTTCAAGCATNAGAGGTTTTTCGATTAGCCAGCTAAAAAACTTCTTTTTATTCTTAGATTCAAGGATAGGGGCTAGCTGATAGTTTTTTTTATTTTGATGAATAAGATAAAGAAGATANATATCATGATTTCCAAGCACAACCTCAATTGACTTTTTGTTTTCAAGGCAGAATTCAAGCACCTCCAGAGATTTAGGGCCTCTATTTATAAGATCGCCAGCAAAGATTAATTCATCATTTTTTGGATCAAAATTTATTTTGTCCAGAAGAAGCATTAACTCATCGAAACATCCCTGGACATCACCAATGACATAGCTAGGCATTTTTGTAAATCTCTAGAAAATTNTCAAGNCTAAGCTGCTCAGCTCGTAAATTTTTGTCAAACTTCAACTTTTCCCAATTTATATTATGGTTTTTTAAATTATTAAATATAGTCTTTCTTTTAGACTGGAAGGATAAATCTATAATTTGGAATAGTTTCTTTATTTCAAAAGCCTGGCTATTTATTGGCTTGAACCTTACCAGAGAAGAATCAACTTTAGGCTTGATATCAAATGCTTCAGGAGATATGTCCATCAATATCTCAGTTTCATAAAAAAAAGCTACTTTCACAGCAAATTTATTCCAACTNTTATTTCCTGGACTTGAGGTAAGAACTTCGGCCATTTCTTTTTGGACCATAAAGTGCATATCAGAAATCTTCTTATTCAATTCTAAAAATCTAAGTATTATTTGAGACGCTATGTTGTAGGGGAGGTTACCGATGATNCTATCATTATTCTTTATAAAACTNAGATCAATTTTTAGAACATCCTCTTCGAAAATCTGAACTTCATTACCAAGAGAGTTCTTTAGATAAGCTACATTTTCTTTATCAACTTCTATAAGAGTAAGATTTTTAGAATTATTTTTTATACCTCCNGTTATTGCTCCTTGACCAGGACCAATNTCGATGAAGCTATCTTCCTTTCNAGGATTAATTTTATCTACTATTTGGTAAATAACAGACTNATCTCTTANGTAATTTTGCCCAAAGCGCCTTCGGGATGATCTATCAATCATTAGATTANNTTATCAGCTGCATAGAAAGCATTCTTCAANGAGGAATTATTNGCAATACCCTTTCCAGCAATGTCTAAGGCAACCCCATGATCAACTGAAGTTCTNANAATTGGCACACCTAAAGTTATATTAATTGAATCNCCAAAACTTANAGCNTTTAGCACTGGAAGTCCTTGNTCATGATACATAGCAAAATATGCATCAGTTTCATCAAGNAGATTTTTATTGAATGCNGTATCTGCAGATAGNGGCATAGAGACATCAANATTAGAAGCNNTTAANTNNTTTACAGCAGGNATTATTATTTCAATNTCTTCNTTTCCTAATTTTCCTCCNTCTCCTGCNTGTGGATTAAGCCCTAGAAGAGAAATCTTAGGNTTTTNAATANNNAACTTTGANCTTAAGCTCTTGATNTAANATNTTTACTTTATTGATTATTAGATCTGTCGTAATCGATTCTGAAACCTTATTTAATGGCATATGTGTTGTTGCCAAAGCTACCTTTAATCTTTCTGAAGCTAGCAGCATCAGAACATCATCACTGTTAGTCTTTTCCATTATTCTCTCAGTATGACCAGAGAAGGAATATCCTCCTTCAACAATATTCTCTTTACTTATTGGCCCAGTCACTAACCCTAAACCTTTGCTTTTCATACACGCGTCAATTCCAAAATCAAGATTCTTGATTACATACTCAGAGTTAATAGAATTTAGCCTGCCGCTTGAGATGTCTGGACACTTCATAATTTCAAGACACCCAACTTTTTCATTTACATCATTGATATCTGTAAATGTGCTTATTTCGAAGCTATATCCCAATTCTTTTGCTCTTGAAGCAAAAAGGTTTTTGTCACCTATACAAACAACATTTGCTTTTATAAATTTAAAGAAATCTTCATTTAAAAGGCTTAAAAATAGGTCTGGTCCAATGCCTGCTGGGTCACCGGGAGAATAAATAATAGTTTTCAATCTAGATCTTTAAACTCAACAAAAGCCTCTGCTCTCATTGATCTGAGAGTGTTTTCNAGCTCTTCATCGTATTTTCTTGAAAANAGAACTGAGTATGCGCGTTCTTCAATTTGATAGTCTGTTACATCTTCAACTCTTTTGCCAGTAACCTCGAGGAAATGAAACCCATATTGAGATTCAAAAACCTCTGAAACTTCATTGACTTCAGAGTTCAACATAACATTCTCAAATTCACCTACAGTGGCACCTTTTGGGAGCCATTCAAGATTTCCACCATTTGAGCCAGAGCCAGGATCTTCAGAAAATTCTTCAGCAATCAATGCAAAGTCTTCGCCTGCAAGAACACGCTCCCTTAAAACTTCTGCTTCTGCTTTTGTGGCATCTACATCTCTAATTGCTGAGGGTATTAATAAAACATGTCTTGTTTCCCACTGCTCTTCAAACTTTACAAGCGGGCCTCTCTTTTCTTCAAGCTTAAGTAGGTGGAATCCTGATCCTGTTTTAATTGGTTCTGAAACGAACCCAAGTGACTGATTCCTTATTGCATCAGCAAAAATTGAAGGCATTTCATTAATTTTTCTCCAAGGCATTAAGCCGCCCTGTGATTTATTTTGATTTATTGATTTCTCGTCNACAAGAGCCTCAAAATCTTCTCCCTCNTCAAGCCTTGATAGGATAGTCTCAGCAGCTTCTAGAGAACCAACTTGTATTTGTCTTACAAGTAATTCGGGTGTCAATTGAGCAATTGCTTCCTCTGTAGCTAAAAAGCCCTCAATTTCCTGNGCAGTTATATTAATAGANCCACNAACAATTCCNCTTTGNACTCTTTGTATTATCATGTCTCTTCTTATTTCTTCTCTTAATTTTTCATAGCTTTGGCCTGAGGCCTCATAATCTTTTATAAATTGCTCAAGATTTACACCATTATTTGCTGCAATTTGAATGAATGTTTGGTTGAGTTCGCCATCACTTATCCTTATTCCAAATTCTTGCCCTCTTTGAAGTTGAAGTTCTTGAATAATAAGTTGTTCTTGGATTTCTTCAAGCAGAGCTTCGGTAGGAGGAAGCTGCATACCTTGTTCTATGGATCTCAATTTTGTAGTTTGAAGTAGGTCTTTAATTTGAGATTCCATCACAACTCCTTCATCTACAATAATNGCAACTCGATCAAGCACNTCAATCTTTGCAAACGAAAAAGCAGACATAAGGATTGTGATTTGTATAAGTAATAGTTTTTTCATTTAGTTAAGAATTGAGTTTTGTATATATCTCTTAAAACCTCTATTTGTGCTATTAAACCCCTTTAATTGAAAAGAGATATTAATACGACTTTTATTTTCTGTATCTATTATATTGTCCCATAGCTCATTTAAAAACATATTATTTGAAATATTAATATCATTGAATCGAATTAACGTTCTCTTTGATGCTGTTAAAGATGCAGCAAAACAACAGTTTTCATAGCCTAGACCCAGCCTTGCTTCTATAAATTTATCAGTTTCATTATCTCGTTGACCAAATGCAAATATTGAATAACCACTTTCTAATGGAACATCTAAAAAGAATTCGGTTAAGTCCAGATTATCTTGAAGGGATGAGTTTATTCTCCTATATTTTTGGCCAATTCCAATATTGATTTTCTCGTTTGTATAAAGCACCTCTAATCCAATATTATTTATTTTTGATTGTTCATCTGAATAGTTCACATATGAGTTAAATTTTATTTCTTTTGAAGGATTCCAAGTAAAAGACGAGGCAATTGGCCCAGCATCATCTTTTATTTCAAATGGATTGTTTAGGTAAACCTCTCTGTCTTTGAAGTAAAACTTCTT
>FUFK010042521.1_pt1 | contig 27317 bp, 45 predicted proteins | sample 1021851 | NCBI WGS metagenome assembly FUFK01 (sample SAMEA51879418, study PRJEB19060) | metagenome
GCAGAAGCAGAAACGAATAGGGCGTTTGCTGAACAAGCCGCGCGCACTGCGGCAGGGCTACGGCAAGCTGGCTTTACGCAGGCACAACAGGCGGCACAGTCTGACATAGCCTCTAGGCTACAGGCTGATCTAGCGAACCAGCGTTCAGCATTGCAGGCTGGGACTACGACCGCACAGTTAGGCCAGCAGGCGCAAATAGCCAATCAAACAGCAGGGTTGCAGGCAGACACCACAACCGCGCAACTAGGCCAACAAGCGCAAGCCTTAAACCAAGCGGCGGCTAACCAAGCGGCGCAATTCACGGCTGGTGCGGCTAACCAAGCGGCGTTGCAAAATGCACAATTAGGAACGCAAGCAATACTTGCTAATCAGGCGGCAAGAAATCGAGCGGCAGAATTCACTTCACAAGCGGCTAATACAGCCGCGCTACAAAATGCGGCGGCACGTAATGCGGCGATGCAATTTGGTGCAGATGCGGCCAACAGAGCGCAACTGGCGAATCAAGCGGCGGTCAATCAGGCGGCTCAGTTCGGCGCTCAAGCGTCGAATGTCGCAAACCTACAGAATGCGGCGGCTCAGAATCAGGCGTCACAATTTGGTGCGCAGGCCGCTAATACTGCAGGGCTTGCAAATCAAGCCGCTCTCAACCAAGCGGCTCAGTTTGGTGCGCAAGCGGCTAATGTCGCGGCTCTACAAAATGCTCAACTGGGTACGCAAGCGAATCTCGCGAATCAAGCCGCGCAGAATCAGGCCGCTCAGTTTACAGCAGGCGCGGCTAACCAAGCGTCTCTGGCAAATCAGGCGGCGGCAATGCAGGCGGCGATTGCAAACCAAAATGCTCAGTTACAGAGTGCGAATCTTAACCTCGCGGCGGCTGGACAGCTTGGCAACTTTGGTGCGCAACAGTTTGACATGGCTAACCAGATTAACCAGTCGGTTGCGCAACAGGGCGCATTAGAGCAAGCCGCGCAACAAGCCATCATTGATGCCGCAAGAGGCCAATACGGTCAATTTACGGGCTCGCCCGCACAGGCATTGCAGATTGCTCTCGGGGCTTTCGCGGGCTCGCAGACAGGACAGCAAACGCAAACCACTAGCAGACAGCCCGGCCTGTTCGACTATCTGACCTTAGGGGCAAGCATTATATGATGTTCGGAAATAAACTTATGCCGGTGAACCCAGCGACTCAGTTTGAGTACGGGGAAACTGTTAGGTCTACAAACCCGCAACCTTTAGCCACGCCTGCAAACGCAGGGCTTTTAGAGCTATTGGCCCAAGCTGGTTTAGCTGGCATGGGCAAAGAAGATATGGACCGGATGAGAAAATCTGGCATGGACCCTTTCAATCCAGCAGATCGCGCACGATACGAGCAGGCTATGGGGTCATTATCAGGCCGTATTGGCAACTTGGGTGACCGCATCGCTAACGTCCCGCAACGAATCATGGATGGCGGGAAAGAGGCTAAAGACAAGATTACTAGCTTGTTCGATTTATTCGGGGGCAAAGACTAATGGCAGGCGCAGGTGGCGCAGGTGGCGCGCAGGGAGGGTTGTCGCCCTCGCAAATTGCAATGATAGATGAGCTTCAAGGTCTAACTAGGAATCCTGTAGGCAGAAGAACCCCTGCGCCAATAGTTAACAGAAGCGTTGGTAGAGATAATTTTGGCCGACCGGTAATGGCTGACCCCTCGCAAAGGCCCGCAGATTACGCTAGGCCAATGGGCTTTGGTGAAAGAATCACTGGCATTCTCGGCGGCATTGGTCGCGGCGTTAATGATTATTTAGCAGACGACGAAAANCGNGCCAGATTGATCATGGCCCTCAACACCATGCGAATGGAGCCAGATGCACAACTAGCGCAAGCTATGGGGCGGCAGTTAGAGCAGGCGCAGTTGCTAAAGCTCAATCGCCAGCAAGGAAACCAAACGGCGATGGCATTACGGGCAGAGGCTGGAAGAATACAGGACACTGATCCGACTAGAGCGCAACGGCTAATCTCAGCGGCATCATATTTAGAAAACAACCCACAGGCAGACCCTAAAGCGGCGCTGGAACTGTTGTTTGATACGAGCAACTTTGCGCCCACTATATCAGGAGTACAGGTAGACCCTGACGACGGTCAGCAGTACGTAATACAAACAGACCGCAACACCGGCGAGTCCACACGAGTAAATATAGAAGGCGCTACGCAATTAACCCCAGCGCAGGAAGCAGAGTTAGAGCGTCAAAATGAGGCGCGATTGGCAGATATCAAGTTTGCGCAACAGGTAGGACAACAAGCCGGTACGCAGGCAACTGCTATAGATCAACAAATACAAAAATATGCTCAGCTTGTTTACCTGCTCGAAGAGCAAAAGGCAAAAACAGGCATCATTGACCGATTATTGCCGCCAGCTAACGAGGCGACAGCACAGTTGCGTGCCACAGCTAACGCTTTGGGTATTGATATAATCAACTCGGCGACGTTCGGAGCGTTGAGCGCACCAGAGCTTGAGTTGGCCTTGAGTACGGCGTTCCCGCAAAATCTACAAGAAAAAGATGCGATTGCATTTGCGAAGCGAAAAATTGACGCGCAACAAAAACTGCGAGATGAGCTGATGAAGGTGTCACGCACGCTGTCAGCGGGAGCCGTCCCTTACTCTCAGTTTGTTCAGCAGTATGAATTTATGCCGACGTATCCACCAGCAGGCATAGACCCAGCAATGTGGAGGCGCGCAACGATAACTGAAAAACAACAGATGATGGACGCGTTAAAAAGGGCGCAGAATCAATGAGCCCGCAAGACGAATTAGAACAAATCTATAAACGCATTAACGCGCGTGTAGGTGAAACAAGCCCACCGCAACTGGCACCGACAGAGGTAGAGTCGGAAAGGTTNAGAACGGGCGCACAGGGNTTCACNTTTGGGTTTGCTGACGAGATTGAGGCGGCTGTGCGCAGTGTNTTGCCGGAACGATTTGGAGGNGGCGAATACGAGCAAATTAGAGATGATTTGCGGCGCAGACTTGCTGACTATAAAGAGGCAAACCCGACAGAAGCATTGACAGCAGAAACAGCGGGCGCGTTGGCTACTATGTTCATCCCCGGTCTAAACGTAGCGAGAGGGGCGCAACTAGCGGTGCAAGGCGGCAAGGCAGTAGCGCCAAGCCTAGCGCGTGTAGGGGCTATTGGAGCCGCTGAGGGCGGCGCATATGCGGCAGGGACGAGCGAAGCTGACCCATTTAGCAAAGAGATGGCTAGAGACATAGCAGAGGGGGCAGTTACAGGGGCAATACTTCCTACGGCGGCAACAGCTGGCTTCAGAGGATTAAAAGGGGCCGCGAGCGGTTTATTCAATACAGCACGAGAAAAATTTGGGACTAAGGTAGACAACGTAGTCCAACAGTACATAACAGATTTGGCGGAGCAGGCTGGCAAAACGCCTGATGAAATCGTTGCAGATTTAGTTAGTGGCAGGCGACTTACTGATAACGAGACTGTAACAATCGCATTGAAAGCATTTGTTAATCAAGGCGGTAAGGCGGCTGACCGGCTCGTACAGTCTATGCGAGACCGCAGTGGTGAATTGCAAGACGCCAGCGTAGACGCGTTGCGAGGAGCCTTGGCAAGAGGGTCGGACGACAATGTTTTNATGGCGGTTGAANAAACTGCNNANANAGTGNAAAAGGNACTNGGGGGGNTGTACGACAACATCTACGAACAGCACCCTGTGGTTACAGAGCCCATTGCTAGATCGGTAGAGGCAATCCTACAACGAGTCGGTGCAGTCCGGTCGAAAATGGAAAAGTTGTACACCACAAAAAACCTAGTGCCATTGTTCAAAGTGGGTGACGATGGCGCAGTNACATTNGCAAGAGCNCCATCGTTAGAAGATGCGGATTTAGTGCAAATTCAAATGCGAGAGCTAATAACGCAAGCCTACAAAGCAGGTGATAACAAACTAGCGGAAGAGTACAAGTCCCTGCGCCAAGCCTTGAGAAAGCAATTAGATAGTCAATATGATGATTTAGCGCAGTCGCGTGCGGCGTATGCGCGTAATCTACAATCTGGCGAACAATTTGATGCAGGCTATAAGTCATTAACGAAAGACGCTGATTTGGTACAAAAAGAATTTCTGAAGCTATCACCAGAAATGCAAGAAAGTTTCAGAATGGGCGTTTTTGCGGCACTAAAAAATCGCATTACCAGACAGCCAAAATCCATTGAAGATGCCGCATCAGATCGCAATCGCTTAAACGAAATTTTAAGAATTGTTACGCCCGCAGACCAAATAGATGACTTGCTAGGACAACTGGCAACCGCTGGGCAAGCAAGGCAAGCGGCACAAAAGATACCAAGAACAGCTGGCTCCCCCACAGAACCTTTAAGGCAAGAAGCACAGCGGCGGGCGCAGAGATTGACTACTGCACAGGAAGTAGCAGAATCAGCTGGATTCATGGGTTTTACTGGTGCCAGCCTCAGAGTAGGTTTGCGAAAGCTAGTGGAAACAGTTACGCAGGCTAAGCCGCTATCAGAAGCGCAAAGAGAGTTAATCGTTGACGCGCTTACGACGAACAACCCTCAAGAATTACAACGCATATTAAATAGTGGCGAAGGTATTGACCAATTAGTCGCGCAAATAAACAACTTGGCGGTGCGGGTAGGTCCGGCTACGCGTCAAGCCATAACGCAACAAGCGTCGCAAGCCGATGGCCCTAGAGGGTTGCTATGAAACTAAAGCCACTTACAGACGACGAAATTGAAAGCATTGCGGCTAGCGCCATAGAGGATGCTGTCGATTTTATTGAGGCCGAGATAGCGCCCGATAGAATCAAAGCGCAAGATTATTTTGATGGAAAAACAGAGTTAGGCTACGAAGAAGGTCGTTCACGCGTTGTAGCAACCAAGGTGCGGGATAACATTCGCGCTATCAAGCCGTCATTAATGCGAGTGTTTATGTCTACGGATAAGCCCGTAGAGTTTGTACCGCATGGGCCAGAAGATATACAGATTGCAGAGCAAGCCACGCAATACATGCACTACAAGTTTAATGAGTCTAACGGGTTTAAGCTGTTAAGTGATGTATTCCAAGATGCGCTGGTTAAAAAAACCGGCATTGTCAAAGTTTATTACGAAGATTATAGCGACGCGCAAGTTTATACGTATAACGACCTGACCGATGACGAATTCGCCATTCTGGCGCAAGACGATGACGTACAGGTTTTAGAGCATAGCCGAGAGACTATCGCCACTGCCGACGAAATGGGCATGGAGATAAAGCAATCTAACCATTCTTTGAAAATAGCTCGAATTGCGTCAAAAGGTAAGCTGTGCGTTGAGTCAGTGCCTCCAGAGGAGTTTTTTGTAGATCGTAATGCAAGGGCGGTAGATGACGCTTACTGCGTAGCGCACCGCAGAGAAATGCGTGTGTACGATCTTATGGAGATGGGTTACGAGTTTGACGATGTTATTGATTACGCAGGGGTTGGTGAGGAAGATTCGTTAACGGAAGAAGAAGAATTCGCCCGCAGAGGGTACTACAACGATTACAACGACGATAATGTCAAAGACCCCGCAATGCGCCCAATCTTGGTTACCGAGGCGTACATGCGCATGGATGTTTACGGCAATGGTTTCCCATTATTGCATAGGGTTATTTGCATAGGCGGCTCTTATAAGATGCTGGATTATATGCCGTGCGACGATGTGCCATTTGCTATTTTTGAGGTAGACCCAGAGCCGCATGCCTTTTTCGGAAGATCGCAAGCAGACCTTATCATTAATGACCAAGACGTTTGCACAAGCGTCATGCGAGGCATACTTGATAATGTCGCATTGACCAATAACCCGCGCCAGCAGGTGATAGAAGATTTGGTCAATATGGATGACGTTTTGAATAATGAGGTCGGCGCGATAGTTAGGGTTAAGCAAGCTGGCGCAATACAAGACCTTTCTATTCCGTTTATCGCTGGTACGACTTTGCCTGCGTTGCAGTATCTGGACGAGCAGGTGGATGCTAAAACCGGCGTGTCTCGCGCCTCTATGGGACTAAACCCTGACGCCCTGCAGAACACGACTGCCACCGCTGTATCAGCAACTATGCAGGCGGCGGCGGGTCAGGTAGAAGTAATAGCGAGAAACCTAGCCGAAGGCGGGCTGAAGCGAATGTACTCGCTGATGTTAGCCGAGGTGATTAAAAATACTCCAGAGGCAGAAATCATAAGGCTCAGCGGGCAGTACGTCCCAGTAGACCCGCGCGTGTGGAACGCCAATATGGATGTGTCTGTTAACGTCGGTTTAGGCACTGGAAAAGAAGATGAAAAAATGGCGTTACTACGACAGGCGCTACAGTTCCAGATGCAGATTATGCAAGGGTATGGCCCACAGAATGGTCTTGTTACCTTAACTCAAATACGCAATACATTAGCGGATATGCTGGCGTTAGCAGGAATTAGGAACGCCGACAGGCACTTCACCCCGATGAACCCAGAAACAGAGCAATTATTGTTGCAACGAGCGCAACAGGCTCAGGCGGCGCAAGCTCAACAGCAAGGCGACCCAGCGCAGGCGCAAGCACAAGCTATCGTGCAGGGCGAGCAAATTAAGGCGCAAGCTAAAGCACAAACCGATATGGCTAAGATGCAACAAGATGGGCAGATCAAGATGGCAGAGCTATCTATGGAGCAACAGCAAATGGCAATGGATGATGATCTGGCCCGTGACAAACTAGACCAAGATTTATTAGTTGATGCCGCGAAAATACTCGGGCAATATGGAACGCAAGTTGACGTAGCGGGCATTAAAGCCGCGCAAAACGCAAATCGCCAAGGGTGATATAATTGGAAATTACAGTCCGATCTAGTCGGGCGAAAGCACTGCTAAATGACCCCACCTACAATGATACTGTAGAGGAGATAAAAGCAGAGCAGATAAATGTTTTTCTTAACCAAGGCTCTAGTGCCGAGGAAAGGGAAGCGGCGCACAACGTAGTTTGTGCATTGGCAAAAATTGAGGCGCGACTCAAATCCTATATAACGGACGAGAAGCTACTCACTAAGCAGAAGGATCAGCACCGTGGCAGAGCCAGCGACTGAACTAAACGCAAATGACATGGATGCCGTAGCTAACGCATTGATTATAGATGAAGAAGTTACGGAGACGCCGGAAACTCAACAGACCCTCGAATTAGAGGATGAAGAGGAAGAGGCACCAGAGGAAGAGGCCGCAGAGGAAACATCTGAAGACGACCAAGAGGAGTCCGACGATGAACCAAGCGGTGAGGATGAGACCGAAGAAACTGAAGACGCCGATCAAACCGAGGAACTTTATACTGTTAAGGTCGATGGCCAAGAACAGCAAGTAACCCTCAACGATCTCAAGCGGTCATACAGTGGCACGGCTTACATCCAAAAAGGCATGCAGGAGACGGCGGCGGTAAAGAAAGAAGCCGAAGGCGTCTACAACGCATTGCTAGTAGAGAGGCAAAAGACTGCAAACCTTTTGCAACAACTTGAAGGTGGAGGATATATACCGCCCCCTGTAGCGCCAGATAGGGCTTTATTTGACAAAGACCCTATAGGCTATATGGGTGCCAAAGCTGATTACGACGAGCAACTACAGCAATGGGGCTTGCAACAACAAGCGATCAAAGATGCGCAGGAAGCGCAGAGCGCACAAATGCAAGCCGCACTAGAAATTCATCTCAAAGACGAGATGGCAAAGCTAGTGCAACACGTTCCAGATTTTGGTGACGCTGAGAAAGCAACCAAGATGAGAGACGACATTGTGCGGTTCGGGCAATCAGAAGGGTTTAGCCAAGATGAATTAGCTAATTTAGTTGATCATCGACATATTTTGGTTTTACGCAAAGCGATGCTTTATGACCAGATGAGCCAGAAGAAGGCCGCTGTAACCAAAAAAGCAGAGAAAGCAAAACCATTTGTTAAGGCTGGCGCGAAAAAATCTAACACAACAAGTAAAGCAAAAGCTCGGCAGACTGCCGCCTCTAGGATGAAGAAGTCAGGCTCCGTTGATGACGTAGCTAAATATCTTTTAAGTTAAGAGGAATTGAAAAATGGGCGTTTCAGCTAACACAAACGAAACCTATGATGTAACTACTATCCGCGAGGATTTGCAGGATGCTCTGGTTTCTATCTCACCGACCGAAACTCCGGTCATGTCAGCCATTGGTCGCAAGAATGTAGACAACACCTATTTCGAGTGGGGTGTTGTAGATTTAGCGGCGGCTGGAGACAACCGCGTCATTGAAGGCGAAGCCGCGCCGGGCAATGATGCTCCGACTAATGCAGTGCGTCAGGCTGGGTATACCCAGATTTCTGATAAAGTGGTTGAAGTGTCTGACACAGCTAACGCTGTTAAGGGCGCGGCAGACGCACAGACCACTGCCAAGCAAATTGCGTACAAGCTCAAAGAGCTAAAGCGCGATATGGAAAAGATGCTTTGTGACAATGTTGCGGCATCAGCGGGCGCGTCTGGTACTGCACGACAGACAGCTGGTCTGCCTGCATATCTGCGCACAAATGCTGATCGCGCAAGTGATGGTGCAGACGGCACTACGTCAGGCACTGGTACGGCAGGCTTTATTAACGCCGCCGCTACTGATGGCACACAGCGAACGTTGACTGAAACATTGTTGAAGTCTGTAATTGCTAGTTGCTGGACGGCTGGTGCAGAGCCAAGTGTAGTTATCTGTGGATCATCACAGAAGCAAACAATCTCTGCTTTCACTGGTAACGCAACGAAGTTTAAAGACATTACTGACGGTAAGCTGACCACAGCTATCGACATTTATGTCTCTGACTTTGGGGAATTGCAGATTGTCCCATCTAGGCTCAGTCGAGCACGCGATGTTTTGGTACTTGATCCAAACTACGCGCGAGTTGCCTACCTGTCACCAACCTCTCAGAAAGAACTCGCACGAACTGGTCACGCAGAGCGTCGATTGATTTCTGTGGAATATGGCCTACAGGTAGACAACGAAGCCGCGCACGGTGTGGTAGCAGACGTCAGCTAAGGTTTGGGGGCTTTGCCCCCGTTCTTGCAAGTCGCGTTTAGGGGCTGGCAGGCAAATACTCCATTTGCCGCACAAGGTACGCGAATTGGTACAAGTCATGCGCTTGTGTCAGCCCCACTTTTTTCTTTTTGGCTATACGGCTAAGGGCTGGTTATGATTCGGGAAAAAATGCTCGTTGAAGATGGCAAGCTACACATCTCAAAAGAACAGAACGTCACTGAGATGCTAGACGCCATACACAATATCAGAGAGCATCTGCCGAGCGCACACGGTGACGCAAAAGCCAGATGGGTGGGGAGTATCCCCATGGTATTAGCTGAGCAGTGGTGTCGCGAGAGCGGCGCGCAAATCGGCACGCAAGAGTATGCCGCTTACGTCAAGCGCAAGCTGTCTGACCCAGATTATAAAAAACTGGTCATCAAAGGCTACTAGGGGGCCGAAGGTGGGTGGCAACCATCTATCTATACTTGGTTATGGACTCATACGTCTATACATGGGCAATCGGTAGCAGAACGCGCCTCAAGCCATATCGACTGTGCCGATATAAAGAGTTGCACAGTACCTCCGAACAAACCTATACGTGGTATTTGCCGTGGCCTCATTCTCGTTGTAGCCCCTATGTGATTTACGAGGTGCACGATGATTGACCCGATTACGGCGGCGGCGGCGGCTACAAAAGCCTACGCTGGGATCAAAGCCTTTATCGAGGCTGGGAAAAGCATAGAAGATACCTTTTCGGTTGTTGCGCGCTGGCAGGCGAGTGCGTCAGATATCTTATATGCGAGCCAACGTCAAAAAAAACGCACAAACCCTTTTAAGGAGATTGTTTTTTCTAGCTCTGTTGAGGCAGAAGCCGCACAGATGTTTGCCGCTAAAAAGCGGATTGAAAATCAACGGAAAGAGATAGTGACTCTCTTGCAGTACGCATATGGGAACGAAGGCTTAGAGGAATACCGAAGGTGCATGAAAGAGGTGCAGGCACAACGAGAAAGAGAGGTTTACGCTCAACAAGAAGCGAAAGACGCGGCAGTAAAGGCAACGTGGATTGCAGTGTTAGTGGGCATCGCGGGGTACTTAATTAGCATCATTGTAAAAGCGGTAATGAGTCGTGGCGCGTGAAGGATAAGTTGTATTACCCTAGTCGTCACTGTTATGGTGATGTACGTTTAACCTTTATGCTACAGGAGTGCCGTCTATGAAGCCTGCCATCACGATGTTGTTACTTTTATTGCCGTTACCTTTGCTTTCTCAAACTGTGATCTACTACGACGATGGATCAGTGTACACGGTGCAACCCAATGAGCACGTGTATGTAGAAACCGCGCGCAAAATGTTCACCAAAAAAGGATATAAAAATGGTAACGAGTATTTCACGTTTACTGAGCCAAGCGACAAGGTAGACTATCAGCCAGAACCTTACGATGGGTTAGAGGAAGGCTCACCAGAGTGGTGTGAAGCCTATGCCCCGTTTTTGTACGCTAATGGGTATACTTTTGACGACCAATTGTATATTCGCAGTTGCGGAAATTAGGGCGGCAATATGGGAGAAGATATGAAGCAGGTTGTTGATACGTTTAGCGTAGCGACGGCGGTCGGCACGATTTTAGAAACATTGCCGCCGCTAGCCGCGCTTTTTACGATCATTTGGACGGCCATACGAATCTGGGAAACTGATACCGTTCAGGATGTATTCCAGAAAAAACGCAAGCGAGATGCGAAAGGCCGGTTTGTATCTGAGGATGATGATTGATGTTACAGGCATTAATTGGGCCTATTGCTGGCATCGCGAAAACATGGATGACAAACCGGCATGAGCAATCACAGGCTAAACACCAAGCTAAAATGCAAGTCATTTCCAACACTGCCACGTGGGAAGAAAAAATGGCAGAGGCCAGCGCCAGTAGCTGGAAAGACGAATTTTGGACAATTGTATTGGCGGTTCCACTCTTCTGTCTTGGTTACTCTGTTATCGCTGATGACCCCGATGTTTTTATTAGGGTTTCTGACAGTTTTGATGTGCTGGCTTCTTTGCCTGATTGGTATCAGTATTTATTGTTTTTGGCAGTATCTGCGTCATTTGGAATCCGTGGTGCTGACAAGCTCATGAAGTTGAGAGGCAAATGACACCAGAGCAATTAAACGCATGGCGCATAATCCCTCGCCTGTTGATGTTTGCCATGATTGCGATGACCTACAGAACCGTGGAGTGGTTCATGTCACTGCCTGACCCTAACCCAGAGCAAGCGGCATTGGTCAGCGTTATGACCGGTGCATTAACAGGCGCTTTCGGGTTGTTCCTCGGTAAAAAAGAATGAATTACTTTTCTGAGGATGAGTTGAGGTGCCAGCACAGCGGTGAGTACAAGTTTGATAAGGGCGTGCTGAAAATCCTTAATGCCATACGCAAAGAATTTGGGCCTATGCCTGTTACCAGTGGGTACCGGTGCCCTGAGCATCCAATAGAAGCAAAAAAAACACGGGTCGGCGCTCATACTACGGGCAAGGCAGTAGACATTGGCGTTAGCCGAGCAGACGCATATAGATTGATAGAGGTGGCTGTGGCGCATGGGTGTCCGAGGATTGGCGTTAATCAGCGCGGTGAAGGCAGATTCATACATCTTGATTGGGACTACGACAGGCCATACCCGACGATCTGGTCTTACTAGTGGAGGAGTGCGCGGCTAACGAAATAGAGTCTGCGTTAGACGGCATATGGGAAATCTTGGCCTTGCACCCGTGGGACTTGATTTACCTAAGCATACCCATGAGCATATTGGCGTTTTACGTCCTATCTATTTACGCAATGTTTAAGCGCATACAGAAACGGTATTCATAAACATTGTGGGTGGTGAACAGCGCGCCTATCAAGAACGATCGGGGCTCAGCGGTGTTCTAATGACGCCACCCGCGCCATTTAGGAGTCAGCCCCATTACAATCTAGCCAGTTATCTGCGCTAGTTGCAAGAGGCCGCTTACAAGAAAAACACACAATAAATACTTGCCGCCGTGACTAGCACTAGCGGCAGTACGTACTCTGGTATGTCAGGCATTTTTTATTCCGCGCCTTCTGCGTCTCTAAAATTTAAATGCTTCAAGGTAAGCTCTAATGTCTGCGTCAGCGTCAGCTGAGTGCCAATTTTCTCGGACAATACCTTTTGCTGTCTCTGTAGGAGACCAAGCGCATTAGCATTGAGAGTTACGTTTTTAGTTTGATTGCGCTTTCGCGACTCTCTGGCGCTGGCGTTAATTTCCTCTCGCGTGCGCGGTGTCTTTCGCCTTGGTCTGCCCCGCTTCTTCACACGGCCCTGCCCTCGCAAAATGTCTTCAATCATTGCTCTATCCTCTTGTCGGTCAGGACCACCCCAACCAAAAAACAAGTATGACCTACTTAACGCAACAGCGCANGCATGTTCGGTAAAANTTATTTTATTATTTTTGTAGGGTAAAGGGTTGCGCTAACAGGTAAAGNGGCTCATAATGCTGTTTTAGTCGAGCAACTTGTAAGGGGAAGAAGATGGAATTCAAGACAATGACAATTAGCACTAGGTCGCATGGCGAGGCAGTCGTGCGAGTGCTCAGCGAAACTGAGAAGGCGATTAAGCTGGGCGGGATGTGTAGCTCCGCATGGTTTCCAAAGTCAGCGATACACAGCGATGGCGAAATTGCCAGCTGGTTTAACTTTCGCCTAGAGCATTTCTTTTTGTTCGATGCGCCGTACACGACGAAGTCTGACTTTGTCAAAGAGACGCGCGTGACCTTAGCCGATCTTTTGTAACTGGTTAGCATTTGTTCTACGTGGAACACAAGGAGTTATGCACACATGAATGTTCTCATCAAAATTGCTGTCGACAATGCCGAGGCTTACGAAGATCAAGAAACTTTTGAGGATACCGGCGCGGAAATCGTTGATGCTGAAAAGCGCCACCTAACGCTAGAGGTTGATCACTCTGAGGTTGCGATTTTGTATGACGTTGTTAAGCACAGAGAAGTGAGTGAGATGCACGGTACGCCAGTGGTCGAGGAGTTGATCGAGGTAGCGCGCGTGCACTCTGCACGGTGGGGCCAGCACAAAATAATCAACGGCATGGAAGTAGCCGATTTCATTGAGGAGCATGGGCTCTCATGAAAAAACCAGCGATATCTTGTGAGCCATTCAGCGCAGAATGGGAAGCCTTAAATTATTGCGACAGCTGTCAAGCGGATGTGCGGGGAAAGGTCTACACGTTAGAAGATAACCCTACGCGTTATTGCGAGCACTGCTGGGATGTAGTGCAAGATTTACAGCGCGACTATGCACCGGACAATATGTCTTGAAAAAATTGTTGCGCTTACCAAATTCATGGGGCATAATGCCCAAGATGGTTAAACTTCAAACTGTAAGGGGAAAGTAATGAGTAAGATGGGACAATATGTGTATGACCTGCAAAACGGACATGAGCCTCGCCCGCCGGTGAGCGTTTACTCCAGCAAGATTGTGCGGATTCTTGAGAGTGAGCCGCCCTATGGGACTAGCCTTCAAGGGTACGTGTTCTGTAAGTACAGCGAGTTAGTCGAAATGTTCGGCGAGGAAAATTACAACTCTACCTCTATCGATGACAAGGTTACCCACGAGTGGTATCTGACTTTCTCGTTATTGGACAGCGTGACGCAGGAGCCAGTAGAGATTGTTCGCGCCAGTATTTACGATTGGAAAAACTACGATGGCGGTGAGCTTGTCCGTAGCAATGGCGTAGTTGAATTCCATATCGGCGGCTTAGATTCAAAGGCTGTTGAGTGCGTCAAGCGGGTTATCAAATCCAACGAGAACCTGATTGATGGCGGCGCGTCTTGGAAGTTTGAGGGCATCGATGAGGCGGTCCAGATTGCTGACGCATTCACCCTAAGGAGGTGTGTCGATGAAGAATAATGACGGGACTGTCGACATTAAGGGAAGCTCGTACAAGCTGGTCGCTCAGCGTGTCAAAGAGTTTAGGGAGGCGCATCCTAGCTACGGAAAGCTAACGCACGTTATTTTTCATGACGAAACGCGCGTAATGATACAGGTAGACATTACCGACGAAGAAGGGCGGGTGATAGGTTCTGGCGTTGCAGAGGAGCGCAGGGACGATAGTCAGATAAACAAAACGTCTGCCACAGAGAATTGCGATACCAGCGCCTACGGTCGCGCATTAGCAAGCATAGGGTATGCCGGTAATGATGCGTATGCGTCTGCTGACGAGCTTGTAATGGCGCTGACCCAGCAGAATAGCGATAGCATTAATAACCTCTGTAAAGCCGTCATAGCGGCTTATCAGGGCGATCCGATGGGGTTCTGTGATTGGGTAGAAGGTTTAGATGAGGCTGACCGCGAAAGCTATTATGGCAGTGGTCGGCAGGGCGAGAAAACCAAGTTTAAAGAGTCTTGGGATGGCCTGTACCGTCTGGGTTGCGAATTGCTAGATGAGTATGAGATTAGGATCGCAAATTACTGTCAGAATGATGACGCGTTAGGGTTCATACAGCTTTGGGATCAAGAGCTAACGCCGAATCAAAAAAGCAAGATGAATGCGAGGCTGTCTGCTGAACATAAAGCGATTGCCAGAAGGTTCATCGAGACAAGCGTGTTCGCGGAGGATAACGATGACGGTTAATAAAGTTATTTTGGTAGGCAACTTAGGCGGTGACCCAGAGGTTAGGGTGATCGCCAACAGCGGAGCGAAAGTAACTAATGTTAGCCTCGCCACATCAGAAACCAGAAACAAAGAAAGGCACACTACTTGGCATAAGTTAGTGTTTTTCGGAAAGTTGGCTGATATAGTTGAAGAGCTTGCGCGGAAAGGAAATAAAGTTTACGTGGAAGGCAGGATTAGCGCCAGAGAATATGAGTCTCAGGGGCAGAAAAAAAAGTCATTTGAGATTGTTTGCAATCAGTTTCAGATGTTAGACAGTAAGGAGGAGCGGCAGGCAGAGGTAGCGCCGCCGCCTAAACAGCAGGAGACACCAATCGATGTTCCCGAAGACGACATTCCATTTTGATATCGGCAGATGCGTGCGAATGGCGCAGGCTGAGAAGCAAATTAGCAACGTAGAGCTAGGCAGGCTAGCGGGCGTGAACAGTGTCAGAGTCAGCCATTGGCGAAAAGCTGAAGATATGCGTATAAGCCGCATAAACCAGCTGTGCGACATATTCGGCATGTCGAGGGAAGAGTTCTTTGCGGGCGGTAAAGATCGCTCAGTCGAAGAAGATACAGACGCCTCTGATTATGGACAAGGGCCATTCGGATCGCGTCGTATTTAGGTTGCGCGCTAGAGTTAGATCAGCGATAAATAGAAATGCCCCTTGCGGGGCATTGGGATTAGACATCACTGTGGTTAGTAAGGGGATTAACCAACTACAGCAATGGCGTCAGTCTACACGATAGTAGATCAGTACACAATCCTCAGAGGCTTTGGGGCGCTAGGCTTGGGAATCAGAAAACCCGAGAGCGGAGTTGACCCTCTTTATAACCGCCCTGCTGGTCGAGAGCAGATCAAGCAGATAGACGACAAGATTCGATACCAAGGCCATAGCTCGTCATCACTATTTTTTGAGCAGTAGCATGCGCTATTGCATTAAAAGGGTATTGTCTTTAAAAAGGGGAAACGTATGACGCGCAAGCAAAAGTGGTGGGAATGGCACAAACAAAACCCTCATGTTTACGAATTGTTCGTCAAGTTTACTTTTCAAGCTATTAGGCGAGGACACAAGCGTTGTAGTGCTTGGTTGATTGTTAACAGAATTCGCTGGGAGACAACAATTGAGACGTCAGGTAGTGACTTCAAGATTAGTAACGATTTCATTGCATACTACGCGCGCCTGTTTCATGCGCATTATCCAGAGCATGAAGGCTTTTTCAAAATTAAAAAAATGAAGGATGAGTAATGAAGACCAAAGACGGCGAAGAATGGCAAGCCTCCGACGAAGATGTGCTGGCGTGGCAACAAGCATATAAGGAAATCGACGTTTTCGTTGAGATAGACGCAATGGCCTGTTGGTTAGACGCCAACCCATCTAAACGAAAAACTAAGCGAGGGATGAAAAGGTTTGTGAATGCTTGGCTTAACCGCGCAAATAAAAAAGGCGGTTCGCCGCAACAATATCGCGAGCTAGTTGTTGAAGGTGAGCCGATGCCGCTAAAAAAATGGAGCATGATAGATATGCTCACCCATGATTTTATGAACAGCGAAAAGATGCGGCAAAAGTGGCTAGCGGAACATGGTCAGTATGTAGACGGCAAAGGCGTGCGTCATGTCCGGTGAGTCGTGGACAATTTCAAACGCGGAACAGCGGAAAGCGTTAATCGAATATATCGAATCAAATACGGAAAGCGACATAACTTTCACGATACAACGCGGGAAGCGCACCGGCAGACAAAACAACGCTCTGCACGCCTACTGCCGAGAGGTAGCGAAACAAATGGAGGCGCGTGGGTATGACATGCGAGAAGTGCTAAAGCCGACAGTGGAAATAACGCCTACTCTAGAAATAGTCAAAGACCACATATGGAAGCCAGTACAAGAAAGCGTTACTGGTAGGTCGTCTACTACCGACCTTACGACAAAAGAGGTTGACGCTGTCTATCAGGTAATTTCTAAGCACTTGGCGACTAAATTTGATATCACAGTCGCGTTCGGGAGAGAAGAATGGCGATAAAGGTAACGCCTGCTGACTCAGCATTTTCTAAATGCGTAAAAGAGCGCGCAGATTGGACATGCGAGCGTTGTGGGAAGAAGTATGAGGAAGGTCATCGAGGATTGCACTGTTCTCACGGTATTGGTCGTGGTACTTGGGCTACGCGATTCATGGGTCTTAACGCGATAAGCGCATGTTATGGCTGTCATCAACTGGAAGGCGGGAATTGGATGCAACGGCTACTGACAGAAGAAGAGAGAGAGCTGATTAGAGAGTTCGCTAACGATTATGCGCGCGGCAAAGCGGCGCGAAAAACAAAAGGAAAAGGGGATGTCGCGAAGCATTTCAGGGAGCAACTCGACATCATGAGACAACTGCGCGAGTGTGGCGCAACAGGAAGAATAGATTTCGAGGATTATTTTTAATGTACGAGTATAGGTGCGAGCCCACAAGAGTGATCGATGGCGATTCTGTCGTGTGCGATATCGATTTAGGTTTCGACGTTTGGTTGCGTATGCGCCATTTGAGGCTAGCAGGCATAGACTGTTGCGAGATGCGCGGCGGCACAAAACAGAGTAAAGCCTTAGCTCAGATGGCTAAAGATTTTGTACGAGAAAAATTACTCGTGTTCAATGGGCTAAGAGATGAGGCTAGGGAGGGTATTTACATAATCAGCCGAGAGGATGGGCGGGGGAAATTTGGCAGGATATTGGCAGATTTATATTGCCCTGATTCGGAAGTCAGCATAAACGATCAACTAGTACAGAATCGCATGGCAGTAAAGTACGAGGGTCGCAGTAAAAACGAAGTGCAAGGTCTGCACCAAGCCAATATCATGTATCACATCGAAAACGGCAATATCACCGAATAATACAAGAGGAGACAACGTGATTTGCGGCGAAGCATTAGAGCTACCTCTGTTTCCAGCAGAGGAAGGGGGTGCAAGTCCCACCTCGCCGCTCCAAATTAAATTTGTGGAGATTGATAAAGGGGTGGCGGCAAGCCTGTACAGGAAGCACCACTACCTTGGGGACAAGGGCTTTTTACATCAGTACACCTATGGGGGTCTTTGGCATGGCGAGGTTATCTGCGCGATTACTTACGGGATACCTAACGCTCACTCCATAAACGGGCTATACGACAAACACAATCAGCACGGGGTGCTAGAAATAACAAGATTGGTGTGTGACCCACGTTGCCCCAAAAACACGCCCTCAAGAATGATCGCCATCACGACAAGATTGTTAAAAAAAATCTACCCATTAAAGCTGTTGATTAGCTACGCAGACACGGCGCAGGGACATGATGGGGGCATATACAAGGCGTCTAACTTCCGTGCTCACGGCCTGACCGCGAAGAAAACAGATTTTAAATTTCCAGATGGCTCTATACGAAAAGGCAGGGGCATTAAATACTCAGAGTTGGAGGGGGAGTGGGTTCCGCGATCCCAGAAATACTTATTCAGCAAAAAGATTGAAGATGACAGATTCCCGCCGACCGGAAATTAGCATTAATCACATCTGTAACATCGCATATCACTAATGACAAAATGCTAAAAACGCCGTAAAAAAGAAAAAAATTATTTTAAAAAAAGTGTTGCGCGGGCCTGTTTTGTCAGTCACAATGCCCTAAATAGTTAGTCATTTAACTGTAAGGGGAAAGACATGAAGTTAGTTATTCACACTCAGCACAAAGAGAACTACGGCGCGCACGATTGGGACGGCGAAGGCGCTTGCCCGCAGTATTGGAAGTTTAAGGGCGGCAACACCTACGTGGTCGAGAACATCACTGACGAGCAGGCTATCAAGATTGGTACAGACGGTATTCCGAATCTGACCCGCTTGATCGAATACTCCAGTGACTCGTTTCAAGAGTACATCACGATGATCATAACCACCGACGATCACGCTACGCCGTGGGAAGAGTGGGATACGCCTGTTCAGCTGGTTTACAGCGAAGGCAAGTGGCACGCGGTGGAACTGTCGGAAGGCCGATATTCTGGTCTGCGTAAAGAGTGCTTAGCTCAGCGTAAAACGTGGACGCTAGCTGAGGGCGGCGAGCAAGAAGGTTTCAAGTGTGAAATACAGTTGGCAGAAGGCTGGTTTAGTTGGGCAGAAGCCTGTGAGCGATTGAGTAAGATGGACGAGGCCGCGTAAGCGGCTTCATTTTTAACTAACCGAAAGGGGAAAGTACGATGGGTATGTATGAAGTAGCAGTAAAGCAATCAGCGATAAATGACCTGATGTCACAGGTCGACGATCAAGGCTTGTTGTTTAACGTAACCGAGCATAGTTTGTTTGCAGAGACGCACGATGTGACTGCATACGGGCAAGAGGGCTTGCGCGCGATCNACAACAAAAAAGCGTTGATCAACACTAGAACTGACGAAATTATGAGTGTCGTTAGCGCGTCGTATAAGGTCGTTAGTAACGAGGAAATCTTCAGCAATTTTTGCCGCGCTGTCGTTGAGGCAGGAGTCAACATAGAAGGCGCGCATGCTAAAGTGTCACAAAATGCGACAGGTAGCCGCGCTCTCGTAGAGTTTTCGTTTCCTGAGGAGTTGATTAGGGTCGAAGGTGATGATTCGCCCACTGCGTTGCAGATATGCGCTATCAACTCGTTCGACGGTTCAATGCGCTATCTCGTAAAAGGCGGTGCGTTGCGGTTGAAGTGCCTCAACGGTCAGATTCTTGGCGACATACTCGGCGAGTACTCTTCTACTCATACGAAGCAGTTAGACGTCGCAGAGAGCGCAGAACACATTATGGCTATGGTTCAGTCGTTTCAGCACGCTCGTGTCTACTGGGAAGAAATGCTCAAGAAGCCGGTACGCGACCATGACTTTGATTGTGTGGCGGCAGAGTTTCTGAACCTAAAGGAAGAGCCAAAAGGAATGCAACCGAATGTTCTTCTGGCAGGCAGATGGGAAAACCCCAACGCTCGCTCTAATGCGCGCTACAACCATCTCGTTGAGCTCTGGGACAAGTACCGCGCTGAGTTTGGGCAGAATGTCTACGCCCTGTACAACGCTCTCACAGACTACGTGACGCACCCTCATAAGGAGTATAAGGATGTTGTTAATCACCGCGTCAGACAGCGTAATGCCCTGCAGAGCGTGACAGCGAAACATCCGTTTGTCTAAAAAATATAGGGGGCTCAGCCCCCTTTTCCTTTGGGGGTATATATATGATTAATTCCTGCCCCTTGATTTTTCTGTCATTTGTGACATAGGAGATATCATGATACGTGCGGCTTTTTTAGTGGTCTTGTTGATTTTATTAGGCGTAGCGAGCAACGAGAGCTATGAAGACGAACTTCAGTTAGCTCAAAACTATTGCGAAATGGTAAACAGCGGCGCATGGCCCAATTATGAAGACCGAGATTGCTAATGAGGACTAGCCATGCATTTGCGCCAAAGCTGTTAGATAAGTTATTATCCCTAGGCGTAAGCAGTTTCACCATCTTAGATGCCGCGAGACTGCTTGAAACTACAGAGGCGCGCGCAAAAGCTACCATCATATATGGTGAGCAAATCGAGAAAGTGCGGGTAGCCAGAAAAGAAGATAGGCCAGCGGGACGCCGACAGGTATACGAAGTAGCGTCATGGCGTACCCAATGGATAACTAAGCCATGGCGTTAAGGGTAAATATATGGGCGAAAAGGCAGAGCAAACACTCGCTATCGATTACGTCGAGACGGAAGCGTTAATACCGTATGCGTTAAACTCTAGAACACACTCAGAAAAGCAAGTAGCGCAGATAGCCGCGAGCATACAGGAGTTTGGTTTCACTAACCCTGTGTTGATAGATGAGCGCCGCACGATAATCGCAGGACATGGTAGAGTGCTTGCCGCCCAGAAGCTTCAACAGGAAACTGTCCCTACCATAACCCTAAATGGTCTTTCAGAAACCCAGCGGAAAGCATACGTGATCGCCGATAATAAGCTGGCGCTAAATAGCGGCTGGGATGACGAACTACTTGCCACAGAGTTAGAGGCGCTACAGCTAGAAGACTTCAACTTAGACCTATTAGGCTGGGATGAGCTACCGGAGTTCATCCAGATGCCCGATTACAGCGTTCTAGAAGATGATGACGTAAGCGGCGAGCTAAACGATATGCGGGCGGGCGTTAGGAAAGCCATACAGATAGAATTTGAGCCCGAGCATTATGAGGAAGCGCAGGAAGTGATTAAGTGGTGGCGTCAGCAAAATGCTTATATCGGGATGATGCTCGTTGATCACCTAAAAAAAGAGATGGAAAAACATGAGGCTTAGTCGCGGCGAGATAGGGGGCATCAAATTTCTCTACCGTGATGGGATGAGTGACAAAAAAACATTCGACGAAGTATTAGGCAAGAACGTCTACCAGAAGCGCGGCATGACCATAGAGCGCGGCGAGCGGTGGATGGATTGCGGTGGCAATGTGGGCGCATTCGCATTATTAGCCTGTTCTCGTGGGGCAGAAGTGACGGTTTATGAGCCCGATCCCTATTGTTGCGAAATGATCGAAAAAAATTTAAAACTAAATAAGATGAGCGCAGAGGTAAAACAGGCCGCATTAGTTAATGACAATACGGCTTACGTTAATCTCTTTATTGGAAACAACGGTAACGTCTGGCGTAACAGTATCGTTAGGAAGTGGAACGATAAGGGGATGANAGTCCCAGCACTAAATTTCGACAACGAGGCAGGGGATTTCGATTGTTGCAAAATGGACATCGAAGGCGCAGAGATGCCGATTTTAGAAGACACAAAAAAACGATTCAAAAAATTAGTGTACGAGTGGTCTTTTGATATAGACCCTAGTTTGCGACGCCTCTGGCAGATGCTGGAAAAACAAAAAGAGCAGTATCGAATAGAAGCGGCATGGTCGAGCATCCGATACGAAGAACGCGATTACGAAGTGTGGCAACCTAGCTGGTTCCCAGCCTGCACTAATGTGTTCTGTTTCGCCGATGCAAAGAATTGAGCTACGGGCAGTAGACCATCAGCACAAGATTGGTCAGCGCCCTGTGGAGATGCCCCCGACGTTTAGCGGTGACGCTATCTTTTACGATGATGATGAGCCGATTGGGTTCTATATTGCGACCATTCCTGAAAAGCTGAAAAAGCTAACTGACGTAGCGGATTACGAGCTAAACTCCAAGCGGGTTCCGAAGAGCGAGATGCGGCGCGCGGGCGGGCTACACAACGCCGAGAAAGAGGTCAAGCAGTTTAGCACCATCATAGGATCAGTGCCGCCTAAAGAGATAATGCGGAGGCCATACCCCACACGGTCATCTGTGCATGCAGTAGATAGCGCGCAACCCTTTATCAAAGCCATGACGCTGGCAGGCCGCGAGGCGTTGAAAATCATNGAAAGCGTAGACGCTGGCCTTTATGAAAGACATAAGGCGGCAGTAGAGAGCGCCGTACCTCAGGAGTGGCGGTTTTGTGACTTATTCACTAGCTCCATCAGTAACTTCAATATCGCCGCGCCAATACATCGAGACGCATTGAACGTGAAAGGTGCTCTAAACGCTATTATCACCAAGCGCAAAAACAGCACGGGCGGCAATCTATTTATTCCTGATTACAATATTACGATAAATTCTGCACACGATTCTTTACTGGTCTATCCTGCTTGGCGTAATTCTCATGGCGTTACACCTATTGTCCCAACACATGAAGGCGGTTATCGTAACTCGTTAATTTGGTATGCCTTAGACGCATTTAAAGACTATGGACGAGATCAATAGAGGCGGCAGGCCGCGCACAGAGCTCACTGAAGACCAGATTGTAGAGGTCGAGAAGCTAGCGGCTGTCCTAAATCAAACGCAACTGTGCGACTATCTGGGCATCCCTACGCGCACATTTCGGGAGATCATGGCCCGCGATGAAGAGGTTTCTGCCGCATATAAAAGGGGATGTGCAAAGGCTGTAGGCACTGTGGCGCAATCTTTGTTGCGTAGCGCGACAGAGGGCAATACTACGGCTCAGATATTTTTCCTTAAAACCAGAGGCGGCTGGAAAGAGACAGCGCCAGACCCTGTAGAGGCTCCCCCGACACGAATAGAGCTAACCGCACGGCAAGTGCCTGACCATGAGCATTACACAGTCGACGATGACAACGACGAAGACAATTGAGTTGCCACCTAAGCTGATTGACCTTTTTAGTGGTCCAGCGCGCTACCGAATAGCTTATGGAGGCAGGGGTTCTGGTAAATCACGGTCGTTCGCGACTATGGCGGCGGTAAGAGGCTATATGTGGGGTCAGGAAGGCCGACAAGGGCAGATACTGTGCGCCCGCGAATACATGAACAGCTTGGCAGAATCTAGCTTTACAGAGATCGAGGGGGCTATACGGGCCTACGACTGGCTAGAAAACTATTATGAGATTGGTGAGCGGTATATTCGCTCGAAAGACCGTAACATCGAATTCACGTTCAGCGGCTTGCGACGCAATCTAGACAGCATTAAATCTAAATCTCGTATTTTGCTTTGTTGGATTGACGAGGCAGAAACGGTCAGCAATGAAGCTTATGACAAACTGATTCCGACAGTGCGAGAAGAAGAATCTGAAATATGGATCAGCTACAACCCAGAAAGCACGCAGTCAGCAACCCACCAGAGATTCCGCGCAACGAAACCAGAACAGAGCAAAACAGCAGAAATCAACTGGCGTGATAACCCATATTTTCCCATCGTGTTGGAAGCGGAGCGGCGTGAGGATTTGCAGAAGCGCCCAGAGACTTATGACCACATTTGGGAAGGCGGCTTCCTCACCTATCGAGAGGGCGCATACTACGCCGTAGAGATGGCAGAGGCACGCGAGGAAGAGAGAATTACCACAGTGCCATATGACCGTAACACTGGCGTTGTAACCGCTTGGGACTTAGGCATTGACGATAGCACCGCGATTTGGTTTGCGCAGTTCGTCGGCAAAGAGCTAAGGCTGATAGATTATTATGAGGCGAGCGGTTATGCGCTTGATCATTATGCGAAAGTATTATCGGAGAAAGGCTATCACTATCTGACGCACATTTTGCCGCATGACGTGCGAGTAAAGGAGTTAGGCACTGGGAAGTCTCGATACGAGGTGTTGCAATCGCTAGGAATACGGGATATAGACATTTGTCCCATGCTTAGTATTGAGGATGGAATACAGCAAGTGCGGAGCGCCATACCGACTGCATGGTTCGATAAAGAGAAGTGCGAGAGAGGCATCGACGCGCTTATGTCGTATCGCAGAGATTGGGATGATGTAGGCAAGGCATGGCGGGGGAAGCCAAAGCACGATTGGAGTAGTCACGGCGCAGACGCGATGAGATACTTATGTGTAGGCTATCGGCCTGTGTCCTCAAGCTGGAGCGAGCCGATCCGCAGAAATATCCGAGGGATTGCTTAATGGCGAAGAAAGACCCGAGGCTGGCGAGAGCGGGCGTATCAGGATATAACAAGCCTCGACGCACGCCTAATCACCCCACGAAGTCACATATTGTAGTTGCGAAAGAGGGTGATAAGATAAAGACTTTAAGATTCGGCCAACAGGGCGCGAAGACAGCGGGCAAACCGAAAGCCGGTGAAAGTGAGGCCATGAAGAAAAAGCGCAAAAGCTTCAAGGCCCGCCATGCGAAGAATATTGCGAAAGGCAAGATGTCGCGCGCATTCTGGGCGAACAAAGTAAAGTGGTGAAATAATGGCAAAGGGCGTTAAGCATTACTTCAGAAACGGCACAGAACACAAAGGCGGCACGCACAAAATGCCCAATGGCTCACTACACTCAGGCAAGACACACACCAAAAACAGTAAACCGTTGTTTCATTTCAAAGACCTAAGCAAGACTGCTAAGGCAAAAGCTAAAAGAGGAGGCTGACAATGCCGGGGATGCATAAAGGCAAGAAGAAGAAGCGTAAGAGCAAGCCGTATGGCAAGTAAGCGCGGGTTATATGCGAACATACACGCCAAGCGCAAGCGGATAAAAGCGCAGAAAGCGCGGGGCGAGACTCCCGAAAGAATGCGCAAAAAAGGCAGTAAAGGCGCGCCAACTGCCGCACAGTTTAAGGCGGCGGCGAAGACCGCAAAGAAGCCGAAAAAGCGCAAAAAGAGGTAGCCTATGGCACTCGCAACGTATAGCGATCTGAAAGCGTCTATCGCAGACTTTCTGAACCGCGATGACCTGACTGCCGTCATTCCTGACTTTATTAAGCTCGCAGAAGCGCAGTTTAAGCGGGAGATACGGCACTACAAAATGATGCAACGCTCAGAGGGCGAGGTAGATACTAGACACTCTGAGTTTCCTGCTGACTACCTAGAATCTATACGATTTCATCACAACGACGACAAAAGCACAGCCATAGAGTTAGTGACGCTGTCGGACATGTTGCGGTACCGAAATGACAATAGTGCTACCGGAAAGCCAAGATATTACGCCATTAGCGGCGATACGTTTGAGGTATACCCTACCCCTGACACTACGTATTCCACAGAATTGCTGTACTACCAAGACATACCGGCTTTGTCAGACGCCACGACAACAAACTGGTTACTTACAGCACACCCAGATGTTTACCTTTATGGCGCGCTTACTCAATCTGCACCGTACCTAAAAGACGATGCAAGAGTGCAAGTATGGGGTGTGGTATACTCAAACGCCATAACTTCTATCAACAATGAAAGCCAGCGGATTAGAAATGCAGGCACTGGATTGAAGCTAAAAATCAGGAGTTACTGATGTCATTCACTAATGCTTTTGAAACAACCGTCTTGCAGTTTGCGTTAACGACGACGAGCGTTACAAGGCCAACCAATTGGTATATCGCTTTGTTTACCAGTGACCCGACAGAAACGGGCGCGGCAGGCACCGAAGTCACGGGCGGTAGCTATGCTCGTACATCCGTTACGTTCAGCGTTAGCGGTGACACAGGCACTAATAGCGCCGCTGTAGAGTTTCCGGCGTGCACATCAAGCTGGGGCACGATTACACATATTGGCGTAATGGACGCAAGCAGTAGCGGTAATATGCTGGTACACGCGCCACTCACTACCTCTAAAGTTATCGCAACTGGTGACGTATTCCGAATACCGACAGGTGATTTAGATATAACGCTGAACTGATATGGGACTGCGGACAGGCTATGGCACAGGTAGCTACGGCGCATACAAATATGGATTGCCTCAAGTCATTACGGGGCAAGCTGTCGCGTCTGCAACCGTTACCTCAACAGCTGTTGGTAAATATGTCTACGGCGGTCAAGAGTATGATGACAGGCTTAGAGATGGCTACGGCACTGGTAGGTACGGGCGAGGTCGCTACGGCCAGTCAACACTCGACAAGGGCGCGGCTGTCGTTAGTGTCACCTCCGTCGTCTCACAAGCCGATGGGGTACGCGTTAGGCCATTTGGTGCGGCGTCTGTTACCGCAACGGTTACGTCTACATGCGTTGGCGTCCGAGTACAGCAACCACAGTCAACCGCCACGCCCACAGTCACCACGACAGCACAAGGATTTTACAGCGCAACAGGGGCCGCAACCGCAACGCCCACAGTTACGCCTAGTATCACGTACCTGCGCATCAGACCATTTGAGGCAACAGAAGCCTGCGCCTCGTCAGTCACGCAAAATGATGCGCGATATAAATGGATTCCAGTAACGGGTCCGTCAGACACATGGACAGAAGCACCTAGTAGGAGCGCATAAACATGGCCGACACTAACACCACAACTTTTTCTTTGGTAAAGCCCGAGGTCGGCGCATCTGACGACACTTGGGGAACCAAGATTAACAACAACCTAGACTCGTTAGATGATTTGCTCGATGGCACTACAGCCATACAGCCTAACCTAACGGCTGGGTCTTGGAAGATTGGCGGCACGGCGGTAACGTCTACAGCCGCAGAGGTCAATCTGCTAGACGGCAGTACAGCTGACACAGTGGTCAACTCTAAGGCGGTAATTTACGGGTCGGCAGGCCAGTTAATTGCTAATGAACTAGACGTTGATAACCTTCAGCTAGATGCGAATGCTCTGAAGTCTACTGACACCAACGGTAACATCGAACTGTTCCCAAATGGGACAGGCGTAACGATACTGTATGGAAACACTAACCCCGGCTCCGTCAAGTTTAATTGCGAAAACAACAGCCATGGCGTAACGCTTAAAGGACCGCCACACTCAGCGGCGCAAAACTACACGTTAGCGTTGCCAAGCGCGCTAGGGGCAACCAATGCATCTGCAGTGGTAACCTCGGACGCTAATGGCGTTGTGGCATTTGCTGATGGCATCACGGAAGATTACAACGCAGTATCTGATAGCAGTGGAACTACGACTGTAGACCTACAAACCGGCACTAACTTTAGCTCAACGCTGTCAGCTAATACGCAATTTGCGTTTACGAATGCCGCGTCAGATGGCTCAGTGTCTGCGTTTACGTTAAAGATCGTACAAGACGCCAGCGCGTCAGGGTTCACCGTAACATGGCCTACATCAGTAGATTGGCCTGCGGCTACAGCACCAACACTAACCGCTACGGCTAACGCAGTAGATTACTTTGTGTTCATTACCCACGATGGCGGGACGACCTTCTACGGGTTCACAGCAGGGCAGGCGCTTGCATGAGTCGATCATCTCTCAAGGCTATCCAATCAGCGGCGGGCGCGGCGGGCAGTGACCCCGTCT
>FUFK010043487.1_pt1 | contig 27312 bp, 40 predicted proteins | sample 1021851 | NCBI WGS metagenome assembly FUFK01 (sample SAMEA51879418, study PRJEB19060) | metagenome
CGCCGAGCATAGCCAGGCGACCGTTCAGCTTCTCAGCCTTTTCGTTGTGGGTTTCAGTTACTTCCATGATTTGAATAGGTGGTTCGATTGCATAGAGGTTTAGACGACCTCGGTCTTCAACAACAGTAGACATTAGAAATCAATATCGGAACGTTCAAGTTTTTTCATAATCTCTTGTCGATACGCAGGGTCACGTGAATAGCGTGAATCACCCATTGCTTCGACAAGCTCCGCTTGGCTTCGGAAAGTGTCGTTGTTGCTGGTAGGTGCTTTGCCTTGGAGAAGGTTACCTTCAACACCATTGGCATCATCATAGCGGTTAGACAGGGCTTGGACTGCAAAGTATGCAGCAGCTTTGTCACCTGATTCCATGACAGAATCATACATAGCAATCTCTTCTTCACTGAGGTTTTGATTTGCCCAGCCCATCATATCGGCATAAGCTTTTTCTCCACCAACAGCTTCTTTAAGATTGTTAGCATCTTGTTCTGTCATCTGCTTACCTTCATCAGCTTGTACCTGAGTACGATAATCAAGATACATCTTTGCAAGATCAGCAGGATTAGACTCTGTCAATTCTTTCAGAGTTTGGTCAGACAGTTTGTCAGTCTGAGCTTCTTCCCAAAGACGATCAAACAACGTGGAGTCAGTTTCCTCTTCAGGTTCTTCTCCTTCTTCAGAAGAGGCTTCTTCCTCTGGTTGTTCACCGAGTTTCTTTTGAAGTTCAAGGTAAGCAGCTTCTAGCTCTTCAGCATTCTTGTATTTACCAGCAAGCATTTGCTCCTGGGCTGCTTCCATTTCTTCTCCAACTTTCAGAGAATCCTGCTCTTCTGCATTGAGTTCTCCCGGAGCATTATCCTCCGAGATCATAGACATTACTTCAGCCATAGGTGGTTATTGGATAGGTGGTTGTTCCATAGTGGGTTCTTGTGGTGGAGCTTGTTCGCCGCCATTAACTTTAGCTGCTTCAATCTCCATCTGCTGTTGTTGCATTGCCATCTGCTGTTGCTCTGCAGCTTGTCTTTCTTGCTGTACCTCTTGCATAGAACGTACAAGATTAAGTACATCAATACCTTGTGCAGCAGCCAGTCGNTTGATTACCTCATCAGTGTTGATGAAGGTAGCGATGGNTTCAGGTCCAAGNGTCTGGGCAAGCACAGTCAAGAAGGAAGCCAGGCTTTCTCTGTCTTGACCACGACCAAGTGCATTGATACCAGCAACAATAGTAGGCTTGACAATGTCTTTAGGAATGCGTGGAATCTCACCTGACTTCTGAGCGTCACTCAGTTTACGGTTGAGATACGGAACAAGGAAGTCTACAGTCAGCAAGCTGAATAGCCCACCAAGCTGTTGCTCAAGTTCCATCTGTGTCATACGTACTTCTTCAGCAGTAGTACGCTCGCTTTGTCGGACACTGAGAATCAAGAATGCTTCGTTCAGGCGTCGTTCTAGCTGACCAACCATCTCNTAAGCAGTGCGGAAGTCAGCGGTCTTACCGACCTGAACGACACCGATGTCATCGGGACGTCCTTGGATGATAGCTCCGTTGCCTGCAGCAGCCAGTGTGCTGGGCTTTGTCGTGCTTGATGGTGACACAGTAAAGACAACCTTAGCAGCCGCTGCAGAGCCTTCTACAAGTGCCTGAGACAGTCCTTCAAGTGACTTGAGATCACCGATGAACTGACCAACGCGACCACGTCCGTAGCTTTCACCGTCAACAGTGTTGAACCGAAGAGGAATCCACGGGTTTACATTGATCGGTGACTTACCTTGTGAGCCTTTGATAACTTTATCAAATACTTCTTGGTGCCAAATAAAGCGATTGTTATCACGTCGCACATGTGTGTACACATCGACGTCATCATTATATGGACCACCTTCATCCGTCACTNTTTGTGTAAAGAAATCAGGAGGCAGTTGTTTTTCAAGTAGTTTTTTAGAGATACGTTCTTTCGTGACAATTTCAATCACTTGACCGTTCCCNTCTCGATCCACTACAAAGCGGCTCAAAGGATATAACTTCAATCCAAACTTGCTCATGAAGATAAGGGCATTACCACTAACCACCAGGTGCTGCAGAGCTTGGTGTACTACGACACGGTCGTCTGATGCAGCAATGGATTCAAGGATGATGCGCTCAATCTTTGCAAAAGACAGGTCAAGTTCAGACTTAACTTCAGGTCCGAACTCCTGACCCAGCTGACTCTCNTCAAGCTGCAGTTTAAAGAAGCTGGTTTGAACAGGTAGCAGAGCCAGCATCAACTTAGATGCCAGAGTAACTACACCTTTCGCACCAACGCTTTGGTAAGGTGTCTTAAGCTGTTTCATGCCCACGGTGTATTCCTCGTGACCACGAACCAAGTATGGAAGAGTCAGCTCTGATGCTTGTCTAGCTTCTTCAAGAAACTGAGAACGATCGCTCGACAAATTGTCGTAACGTGTACGTGCTGACATTTAATTAAACGTTAATAGAAGAGATACGCAGACCACGTCTGCCAAATGTACCAGTGGTACCACGTGCAGTCAGTCCAACTTGCTGACCTTTTGACGTAGTGGATTTAACACTAACTGGTGTTGCTTCTTGCCGACGACGGAGAGAAGCTTGTTGTTGTGCAAAACGTTGTTGCTCAGATTTAAGCAGTGACTCGTATTGAGATCGTGCTTGACTTAACTGTGTTTCGTATTGTTTTTGTTGGGCAGCAGTTTGTGTTTGGAACTGTGTTTGCAAACCACCAAGTTGTGTTTGGTATTGCTGTTGCTGTGCTGCAGCTCTTGCATCATATTCCTGACGCTGTTCAGCAGTCATTGCTTCGTACTGACGCTGTTGCTCAGCAGTCCTCTGTTCAAACTCAGTCCTAGCTTGACCCAGTTGCTCCTGGGCTTGACCCAGTTGAGTCTCATACGTACGTTGTTGTTCAGCTGCCCTAGCGGCAGCAGCTTCCGACTGTGTCTGGAACTCTTGCCGAGCCTGACCAAGTTGAGTCTCATACGCACGCTGTTGTTCGGCAACCCTTGCATCATACTCCTCACGCTGTTGAGCTGTCATTGACTCATACGCCTGCTGTTGCTCAGCAGCCCTAGCGGCAGCTGCTTCGGATTGAGTCTGGAACGCCGCCCGAGCCTCACTTAATTGGGTTTCATACTGACGCTGTTGCGCAGCAGACTGAGCGGCTGCTGCTTCTGACTGTGTCTGGAACTGGGCAGTTTGTTGACCAAGTAATTCTTGGTACCTAGCTCTAGCTGCGTCTAGCTGTGATGCGTATTGTGTTTCTGCTTGAGCTAGCTGCTGCTGTGTTTGACCTAGCTGTTGCTGTGTTTGACCTAGCTGTTGCTCAAACTGAGACCGGACTTGGCCTAGTTCTTCTTCCGACTGCTGACGAGTTGTACCCATCTGCTGTTCAAATTGAGCTTGAGCCTCAGCTAGCTGCTGTTCAAACGACTGCTGCTGACCTCCTAACTGTGTTTGGTATTGAGAAGTAAGCTCTGAACGAAGCCCTTCTAACCTAGACCTTGCAGCCTCTCCCTGCTCTAGCAGTTGAGATGCTGACTGAGCCCTGAGATCAGCAATCTGTTTTTCAACTGACGACTGATACTCAGTCATAGCTTGTTCAGATTGTGCAGCTCTAGTTCTGTAACCAGTCAGCTCTTCAGTTGCTTGACGCTTGTAGTCTTCTAGCTGTTGTGTAGCTAGAGTACGAGCCTCGTTTAGCCTTTTTTCTGCAGCTAAGTTNTGTGCAGCAAGGCGTTGTTCAGCAGCAGTGTTAGCTTGAGCAAGCTGGGTAGCAGCAGTTGATTTCTGCTGCTCAAGTACAGTACCGTAATCTGCTTCTAAAGTTGAACGTAATTCATTCAACCTTTTTTCTAGATCAGATTCATACTTAGTTGTCAAGCTGTCACGTAAGTCAGTAAGTTGACTTTCGTATTGGTTAGTTAGATTGGTTACCTGAGTTTTAAGTCCAGGTACTACATCTGTTTCTAAAGGTCTCAGAGACTCAAGCTCTTTCCTTAGCCTATCGATTTCATCAGCTTGAGCAGGGTCAGCGCGGTACTCAATTTCCGGAGCCGGTGCCGCACGTTTTTGGAAAACATAAAAGGTAGCATCGTCTTCACCGAGGTAGCCATTCATCGTAATCCCAGCTGACTCATACCCAGGTCCAGGAGCATACTGACTGGTCGTTATTGCATACTTATCGGGGTTTGCATGGATGTCTCTGTATCTACCACTATCCCAGTGGTGAACACCCGACCCGTATCGAGAGCTGCGCCCCATTGTGCGGGCGATGATGTCCCTTAGAGTCTGTTCTCTCACTGTTCATCCTCCATATACTTAATGACCCACTCAACGACACTACGCTGACCGGATCGGTACATAATTTTTTCCATTGTATCGTCAGGTGTAGGGTTGGTGGGTGGAAAGGATTCTTCTAGTGCATGAATAAGTCCACGGGAATTCATCCCGAGAACCTCAAGCATATTGGGGGAGGTTGACATTGCTGTGCTCAAAGAAGGCAGGCATCCGAGCTGATCGTGTAGCGGCAAGCTCAGGAGCTTTACCTTCATACATTAGCCGATCACTAGAATCCAGCCAAAATTTTTTGTCCAAATATTTATCGGCGTGCTCGCCCAGGGGCTGCATCACCCAGTTGATCGTAGCCTTGCGGAGCTTGTCCAAGGACGGGCTAATGTTGTAACCCAGCTCAGTGTGCACCAGTGAGTTGACCGCCACATGGACCTGTTCGTCCCGGCTGATGTCCGCTGAAATTGTTCTCATGCCAGCGTCACCATTAAACCTAAAGAATGGTAGAAGAACGAAGAAGATTGCACGCTCGGCAACCAACGCTTTGGTAATCGTGTGATCTGGATGTGCCTCCCAAGCGGCTTTAAGCCTAAGGGCTTCCGCCTCAGCTTTTTCATCAACGCCGTAAGCAGAGGCGATGTAACCAAGAGCGACGTCGTGGTTCTCTTCGTCTTGAACGTTAGAGTGGAGTATTTCCCGNGCAAGATCTGGNACTTCAGTGGAGAGAGCATCAGTNATAAAATCTCCCACAGGCAGTTCCATGTGTCGCAATGCAAGTGCACGGAGGATAGTTTCCTCCGCACCTTCTTTGCAAGTACCGGCAGTCATCTGTACCGGTGTCCATTTTCTTTTTCGATTGAGTAATTTTTGATAGGGGTTCATTCTTGACAGTCACAAGTGAGTTCTTCATTTAGAATGTCAGCAAGATACTCATCGACGTCCTCCTTGATAGCTGCATAAACATCAGACTTATCTTGTGTATCGCCCATGACTTGCAGACTATAGTAAAGGGAGGTTTGAGGAGATTCCAACCACTCTTCGATAAAGGCGTTGTCGTAGGTGACAACATCACTCCAACTGTTGAAGCTATACCCGTGAAGAAGTCCCGTGCGATCCAGGAGAGTCATGATGCCATCAGCAACACGCTTGTAGTTCTCCCAGCCGACTTCTGCGGCGATCTCTACGTCGCCATATTCATATGTTTGTACGCCAAACGTACCGCTGTCACGGTCTACCGTCCGGCTAATTGGTGGTGCGATCTCTGGTGCTTGAGTATAGCCATCCAGATCCTTGCTTCGATAACTGCAGGAGGCAGTGGGTGCGATAGCAAAGGCTCGAACCATACCAGCATTGCGAGCGATGTCAGCGGCAGNTTTAATACCAGTGTCAAGCTGGGAGACCAGTTCATAGGCTGGTGTGCGTACCACTTCTCCTGCATTGTACTGGTCCAAAGCAATGCCGAATTGCTCATAGGTTACTCCGTACCGCCGTAGTAGGTTAGCAAGTCCGAGTAGTCCCAAGCCAACTTGTCGGTCGGTTTCTGAAGGGAGGTACTCACCGCTTTCTCCAACACCTGTTTTGCCATGGAGGCTGCACAACTCGGACATACCTTCAGCAAAAGCTCTCGGGATGTCGTCGAATTCACAGGCACCAAGAGCGACATGCTGTAGCAGGCATGTTCCACGTGAGGGCAGGTAAACTTCAAGGCAGACGTTTCCTCGGATCCGGTTTCCTTCATTGTCATACTTTACTTTGTTGAGCCAGATGTCACCTGATTTGATACCGTAAAGGAGTTCCTCTTTAAACGTGCAAGCCTCCCACCACTCCGGCTTGATGTTGATGCATCGTTTGATCCAGGGTAGCTCATGGCGAGGAGTTTGTATAAATTCAAGTGCATCAGGATGGCTAAGATCCAGGTGAGCCACCACAGCACCGTTCTTGTACACACCGCCGCGACGGAGGATCTCATTTAGCGTTGAGTAGATTTTTGCGAAAGAGACTGGTCCAGATGCAACCAATCCTTTGTCATTTTCTGTTCCACGGGGTCGCAGTTTCGACAAGTGGACCGCGCAACCTGCTCCGAAACGTAGAGCATGTGATACAAATTTCCAGGATGCTTCAATTCCATTTTCTCCTTCGATAGAATCTTCTACGGTAAAAACAGTGCAACTGACAGGCAGACGGGAGGTTGGGTCGTCGATCCAAGACTGGACTCGACCGGTGCGTGCGATGTATGAGGTGGTCATTCGATAATAAGGTCGTTCAATTTTGGTGGCTGATAGTTAGGTCCTTTCATGACCTTACCATCTACTCGGTAAATAGGTTTTCCGTCCTCTCCGAGCTTGGACATGTTTGATTTGTGGACACGATGCATTGCTTCATCGAGATCCCATTCTTGAGAGGCAGCAAACTGGTAGCAAACATACACCAAGTCAGCAAGCTCCTTCAGTTGTTCACACTCATCCTTCATGTGATAGGCTTCGTGAAACTCTGACCATTCTTCATCGATCAAAGCTTTCTGACCACTCCGACGGTCCTTCCCAGTCGTCAGTGAGTATGCGGAGCGGAACTGTTCCGCCTGGTCCATCAGGCTCGTGTGTATGTAGGAGTTCATTCTCAAGATAGTGGATAGCTTTTTTAAGGTCTTTAGCCTTTGTGTTATCACCTTTGTAACCGGCTCTGCAAATATATTTAATAGCATTGCCAAGGTGATAGTTGAGTTCTTGATCCCGTATGAAGTCCCAGACTTCTATGGATCCTCGGGTGTAATGGGCGGGTGACTTGTGATCCATTCCTTAACTAGGTTGGAAACTGTGTTGCAAAGGCAGAAGTTCTGCCGTTGTAGTGCGATGAACAACGTGATGATGTCATCTTTGTCAGCCTCAGGAAGCAGGTCCTTGAGGCGTCTGATCTTTAGGTCCTGCTCCATCGTCAGCTCTGTCACTGGCGGAGGAGGGAGCCCATCGTATGACCTGTTGTTTGTGTTGGTCAAAATCTTCGTGTGTAAGAATTCGTGCGAGTCTGGCATTTGTCAAAGCAACTTCTTCATCAAGACCTTTGTCTGCAAATGCCTTGACGACAGTCTCCCACGTGTACCCATACTCTTCAAACAAAGCAACGGCACGTTTGATTCCAATGCCGGGTGCGCCTGAGTAACCGTCGGTTTGGTCGCCTGCAAGCGTCTGAATCAAATGCCATTTCATACCTTCTTCCGGCGTGATGTCTATCACTTCGTCAAGATTGTACAAACGACCAGGGATTTGACGCATGTCTTTATCAGGAGATACAATAATGTTACCAGGATTTGCAGTAGCGTAGATACCCATGGCATCATCAGCTTCAAGCTCAGGCATCCTAATAACTTGGTACTGCTGACTGAGTGCTGTGATTACGCGGCGATAACCGCAGGGCTTCTTTCTATTTCGGTGACCTTTATAATCGGGGTAAATTTTTTTCCGAAAATTCTTAGAGTCACTAAAGAACAGCACCATTTCTGGTACGTCCCACATAAAGTTGTTTTTGATCTTGCTCAGCTCACGCTGTACATTATGCAGTGCCTCTGAAAACTTACTAACAACCAAGATGACATCATCTCCGAAGTCAATTTCGTCTTCAGCTCCGGCGCAAGACTTGTAAACGATATAGTCGGCGTCAATGAGTAGTTTCATCAATGGACCTCCGACCAGTCCCTCCCTTGCTTAGCTTCTGCTGCGATTGGGAGGCGTAGTGAATAGTACTCTCCAGCCGCTTGAGCGCTTTGTACCAGGGATGCTGATACCGCGTCTGCGTCCACTGGGTCGCACTCGAATTGTAGTTCGTCATGTATAAATGCGAGCTGTGAACAACACAACTCTTTGGTNTTTTCGTGGTTNATTNCCATCCAACGCTTTGCAATCACACCAGCTCCTGATTGGAGCAAGTAGTTCAAAGCTTTGTGTGGGCTGTCAACGGCAATCTTTCGTTTGTCTATCGATCGAACAAAGCCCTTCTCAGACGCCGCTTTGATTGCCGCCAGTAGTTCCGCAAGTCCATCAATAGCAGAAACAAACGCCGCCCTGATCTCCTTGCCTTGTGATTTCGCATTGCGATCATTCAGGGAAGAGTCAAAGGAGTGTCCGATTTTGGCGTCACCTGCACCGTAGAGGAAGGCGTAAGTGACTGTTTTAACTTGGCGGCGGCTGATTCCAATTCGGTCTGCGTTGACTTGATGGATGTCTCCGTTGAGTAGTACGTCCGCGTAGCGTCCCTCATCATATTTAGCGAGGTAATGTGCGAGCATCCGAAGCTCAATCCCGCTAAGATCGGCACCCACCATAACTTGACCAGGGGATGCTTGGAATAGTTTTCTGAATTCTGCGTCACTTTTTACCTGTCCAAGGTTGGGTTTACGGTGTGCACATCTGTGCGTGTTTGTAGCTACTGAGCAGTGATGATGTATTCGATTAGCACTCGTACATAGCTTCAGCCATGCGTTCGTGCCTTCCGAGATCATCCCCAAGCTCTTCGTAATATCGAGACACTTCAAGAAATCCATCGCAATCGGTGTCCCAATATCCTTGAGAATCACTTCGTCGATGATGGGCTTCCCAGTAGGTGTCAGCTCCTTCGGCTTCCAGCCATGAAATGTTTGCAGGATCCATGAAATATGGTCTCGTGAAGTGGGGTTTAGTTCCTTGAGCTTTGTGAATGAGCATCCTTCGACGTATCCAGATGTTTTGTTATTTCGTTTAGGAGTGAATTCTGATCCGAAGACGTAAGGGTGCCTGTCGCGTAGTAACTGATAAGTTTCTTCAAGTTCTGTTCTGAGAGAAGATGCAAGTTTCCATGCAGCTTCTGTGTCAAAATACCATCCATGAAGTTCTTGTTGGGTGAGTATTTGTGCAACTTGGTGTTCTAGCGCGACCCACTCAGGTATGGGTGGAAGTGATCGCATAGTTTTTTAGTTACGTTAACATCTTGTATGCAATANTCTTGCATTTCTTGTGACCATTCAGACCAGTCAGCATNCTTACCAAACTCACCTTTGTATTCACCCAGNCGGTGACCATAAGCCTCAAGTGAATGACGTCCGTANAGTTGTAACGGCATGTTCTTCCACTTGTGTTTCATATCTAGGTCACGCATGTCTGTGTGATACAAGCGNGAGAGGAGCAGTGTGTCTACAACCAAGGCGGTTGGTGTGAACCACGGGTAAATCTTGCGAAGACAGGGGATGTCATACCCGATGATGTTGTGCCCCGCAATAACCTCAGCGTCTTCGAGACGTTGAACACCGCGTGTAATCGGCTCAGCATCNCCTTCGTCATTGTAAACGAGCGTCTCATCAGTTTCCGAATCGTAGATGACAAGACAGTGGATACGACTAACATCATTTAGAAGTCCGTTGCTCTCCAGGTCGAATACCAGCATGTTTCCAATGGTAAGTTTTGTCTACAAATTGTGCACGCTTTACCATCTCAGGCGTGGGAGGGTTGGGTTTAGAAATCTGTTGTTGGATCGAACTCTGCTTCTGGTTGTGATTCATTGAATTTACAGGTGGAAAGATCGTAGGTCAGTTGACAGGCGACACCAACTTCGCCTGAATATCGATTTTTAAGGACTCGCACAGTCGTAGAGCTTGATTGAGATCCACTCTGCTGATCTCGCTCAAGTGCAATGCACGCATCGCTGAGTTGAGCAATAGAAGCGGATCCTCGTAGCTGTCCAAGTGTGACGCGTGCTCCCTCTTCATGGTTGACATCTGATGTGGTTCTCCGTAGATGTGATACAAGAAACAATGAAATACCAGTGCGTTCAACCAATGAGCGCAGCTTGGTCATGGTACTGTCAATCATTTTTCTTTCGTCTCCATCAAGTCCACTAAGAAGAATGGAGAGGTGATCCAAGAAAACGACTCTACAGTCGAGACCTGATGCCAGGTACTCAATCCGATTATAGATAACATCAGGATCGTAGGAGCCGAAACCGTCAAACAAATACAGGTTCCAATTAGCAATCGTAGAGTCGAACGCATCTACTAGCTCAGATCGATCATGCTCTCCAAGGTGGAGGCTTCGTCCGACTGCTGCTGACATAAGTCCGAGAGCTGTACGGCGGTTTGACTCTTCAAGTGCCAGGTAACCGACCCGTTCTCCTTTGTTAAGCAAGTGAGTACATAAGTCGCGACAGAAGGACGATTTGCCAATCCCTGATCCTGCAGTAATCGTGACAAGCTCTCCGTACCGGATCCCGTGAAGCTTTGATTGTAGTCCTTGAAATGGGTAGTCATGATCTGATGGTGGTGACGGTGTTGTGATTACGTCGAGTAAGTTCTTTGCTTCGACAATACCGTCAGGTTTGTATTGAATGTGTGCGTAGTTACATACGGCTCGGATAGCCTCGCTGTTACCAGCCTGTAAAGCCTCTGAGGCGTCCTTGTAGTCCTCTAGAAAGCCGATNAACACCTTGCCAGGTGGTAACACACCGGCAGCGTCTTGAGCAGCCTTCTGACCGGATTCATCGTTATCAAAGAAAAGGACGATCTTGTCGTAGTAATTGATCCATTCATAGTTATGTTGGATCGCTTTCTTAGCTGCTGCTGCTCCGTTAGGGATGGAGACCACGTCCCAGTTAGGTTGTGCCTCCCAGATGGACAATGCATCCATCTCACCCTCGCAGATAACTAGCTTCTGCTCTTTCTTCGTTGTTTTGTGACGGAAGTTTTGCATTCCGTACAGGGTTTTTACCTCACCCTCACAACGAAACTCTTTGTCTTTGGTCTTGATCTTTGCGCCAAGAAGTGTGCCAGAGCTGTTGTAGTAATGGAAGCGTAGTTGTTCTCCATCTTTATAGGCTTTGAACAACTCACAGGTTCTTTCTGAGATCCGTCGCTTCTGCAGCCTTCCGGCTGAGCCTTGTAGGTGGACATCTCGCATGGTGTGATTGTGAACAACGGCGTTACCGCCGGTATGGTTGTAGCATCTAAAACAAAAGGTGTGCCCGTCCGAGTACAAGCTATTTGCATCAGACGAGCCACAGTTGTCGCACGGTATGTGCCGTACGAATTCAGACTCGCTCATAGGAGCCACTTGAGTGGGATATTAGCAAACGAGCACCAAGGTATGTCGAGTTTATCGCAATACTTGGCATACGTCGTTTTACTTTTTTTAGAGATAGTGTTGTAGGGTGCCTGAAAAACCATGCGTAGATCAAGGTCAGGATGTTGAGTCTTGACAGCTTTGATCTTACGCCGGTCTGCAGAGTCCCAGTAACCTTTGCACTCCAGGTACACACCATTCGGAAGAATAAAGTCCGGGCTGTACTTGTGTTCGATTACGTAGGAGATCTTTTCGGTTTCGTATTCATATTTGACACCCAGCTCGACGAGAAGATCAGCAACCTTCTCTTCGAGTCGGGATCGGAAAGCCATCAGAAGTCGTCTTCAGGTTCTCCTGCATCGTTGGNCACGTTAGGGTCACCGACCTTGAAGCCTTCGGTCTTGCCGAACAGCTCAGCCACATCAGCTTCGTCCATGTCACCGGTGTCAACACCAGCAGACGATGAAAGAGAGATGACCTGAACTGCTTTGAGCTTCAGGCTNGTGCCGTAGGTAACACCGTCCTTGAGAATGTAGGGCTTCTGGAAGAACGCCAGCTTTACCTTAGAGCCACTGTACAGCGGTGTGCTTTCGTCAGTGATCAGCGTGCCTTCGGTGTCTACCACAGGCGGCTTGGTCTCGTCGTTCCAGGTGAACTTGACCTGGTACTTACCTTCGGAAACCTCTTCCCAGGGCTCAGGCTTCATGACCGAACGCTTGGGATTCTTGAGCTTAGATTCAGCCCACTTTAGGGACTCGGTGCGGTCAGCTTCAAGCTGATCCACGACATCTTGATCAACCACAGCCATAAGCTTGTAGCCGAACTTACCTGGTTGCAGTACAGCCTGATAACCTTCAAGGACAACGGGCTGTTCAGTTTTGATGATGGTGCGTGCCATTTAGCAGAAGAAATAGGTGGATTCAATAACCGATGCGGGTTCTAAGTCATCAATCATCGGTGGGTCAGTCTCTGCCCCAATTTGTTGGGCAAAGGATGTTAGGTAGTCATGCTCCGCAAAGAGGTGCATGTATGTTTCACGAACAATGGCTGAAAGTACAGACATGTCAGTAGCACGACATAGAACCGAGTCGTGTATGAGGGAAATCGGAGCGTCGAAACGTAATGCAGATAGGTGCAGGAGTGATGCATCAAGGGAATGGATAAGATTTGGCGCTGTTGCGTTTTTGTGGTGGTTCTTATCTACCTTTTTGCTATCACCGGTTGCAACCTTGATCCTACAACGACCTAGTAACTCAAGACTAATCTCTTGGTGGTCTTTCTTCATCAGCTTTTGTGTAACTGAGAAGCCAGACGGTGTGGTCCATGTAAGTTTATTTAGACCACGATCGATTGCATTACCGACCTCTGACTCAATCCAAGACATCACAGCCATAGGTCCAGGCACAATGCGATCCATTGCAGCCCGTACAGCTTTGACAGTCTCAGTCAAGTCATCTTTTTCAACTTCGACACCCTTTTCCTTCAATGCTTCACGTATGTATCCACGATTGGAGAACGGTTTAGCATTGTAGGGTACGGTCATCACTACACGTTTGACGGTTTTACGGTCCATGTAAGGTCTGACCGTTTCCGGTACGTGTGGGGCTGCCGCCTCTGCGACAACCTTGTATGCATCCTGAGGTTTATCAGAAGGCAATACGTTAACCAGCTTAGCAGTGGATGCGTCCCTGGCAAGACCTGCCAGGATCTGAAGACCACTACATGTAGCGTCTGTAGCTACAGGCAGGGATGTGTGTTGTCTTGTACATGTAATGACACATGCATAATACTCCTCACATGCTGCCAGGAACTGCCACGGTTCATCTGCGACCTCCCATTCAGGAAGGTTACCGATGGGATCTGTTGCGACTTTACTGATGATTGTGACGTTGTCACGTACCCAGGCTAGTCGTTCAGACATGGGAGCCTTGTCAAGTCCATATGTTGTAGCAACTTGGAAGGCTAACCATTCCTCAGCTTCAGGTGTCATGAACGACATCTCATGAAACTTAAGGAGTGACTTACCAAAATCTGTGTCTTGAGGTGTCAAGAACGCAGGGATAGGGTAAGCACGTCCACGATAATCAAACGACCACGGAATGTAGAACTTCTCGTATTGTTTGAATATCTTCACTGCGTTCATGGTCATACGTGTACGACATGACTTCTGAAACGCTTGTGCATTGATGTTACATACCTCAGCAGCTCTGCGACGATAGTCCTTGCGTGACTCTGCATTATCTGCGATGTCAACAGGCTTGGGTGGGAGAGGTATATCTACGACAGGGATGAACTTACCGACCTCAATACCACGTTCTTGTAATGTTTCTGCAACATCTACAATGAATGTATTGAGTGTATATCCTACCTTCTGAATCTTGTTCAGAAAGTTGATTGGGGTTTCTCCCTGTATAAGGCGGCTATCGCCTCGGCGTACCATGTCATGCCCACGCATAACCTCGTTAAGCAAGTAACCACCTGCTGTTTCGTTGGTCCAGTCGTTAGGCTCAACCAACATCGGCCAGGCTAACGGGCTGAACAACTCAGCGTTGGTCATGACCTGGTCCTTGATGGACATGAACTCAGGTGTGGGTACCACGAAGTTGTAGGTCTTACGTCCTTCACGTCGTGTTTCACGCATGAACCACTGCGATGACTCGCAGATGCAGTCAAGCAACCATCCACCTAGTTTCACACGGTTAGCAATACCCCAGCATTGCCAGTGATCAACGTCGTACCTGTTCATGAGAGTTGTTACGACCTTGACCTTCTGTTGTGTGCCTATAGATTTGTGGAAGTAATTGTCTTTAATGACACGTAGTAAACCTGGCACGTTACGTTCATAGAAACGCATCATGCACTCGTTCTCTATCGCTTGACCGATTGCATCCGTGACATTCTGTACCGTAGAACTGCGTGGCTTAGAGCTGAATACCTTATCAAAGGTAACCTTACAGGAGATAGCTGCTGCTGCTTCAGGCTCGATGTCCATGAGATAGCGTTGTATCTCTTTGAAGCATACACCAATCTTACCTTCTTTTATCCTGTTATTAGTTGACTTAATACGATCAACCACAAGAGGGATAAGCTGCTCAATAGAAGCCACGCCATACACACTAGCCGAGGCATAGTCCTTGTCCTCAAGTTTAGCTGTGTTGTCATGTAGTTGCTTGAGTCCTTGAGCTATTTGTTCACGCTCAAGCTTAATCTGTGCTGCAATATCTGCGAATAAGGTCAATCACTCCTCATATGTGGTGGTCAGGTCATCGATCACTTGCTCGTGCAGGAGCTGAATGATCTCGTCTTTGTATGGATGCATGTCAATCTCGTCAATCAAAGTGTCGAGACGGAAGTTAAAGGTGGCGTCAGTCATCGTTGTCAATTAGATCAGGTCCAACATAGTGTAGGGCATCGTGAGTACACACGACAAACTCATGTTTCTTTTCGTCCATGAGCTTGAGTATCTTCTGTTCAGCAGCATGTTGCCGCTTGTAGATATACTCTTTGGTCTTTTGGTTTGTGAGATTAGTTGTGCGGATGATACATGCTACATCAGCAGGTAACTCCCAACCAGCTACCTTCCATTCCATAACCTCTTCAAATGTATGTTCTTGAAACGCTTCATCAGGTGCGTCCTTGAACATCTTCCAGTTGTTGGGATGATAGGGTTTCTTACCACTCATGTGTTTTAAATACGTTGACTAAGGTAACATTACGATCCATGGACAATTCTAAAGCATCCCATGCGGCTTCTTCAGAATTGGCGGCGAGTATGTACATGTCCTCGCCACTAGATAACATCACGCAATACTCATGTAGTCTTGGGCTTTGCAGCCCGACGGCGAGCTGGTCTTGGTTTTGGCTTTGCATTAGACTCCATGTTAATGTATGTATCACGTTGGGCTAGCTCCTTGTAGATACTATCCCATCTGTGACCTTGATCACCATAGTGGTGCAGCCAGCAAAGGACTGCGTTCTTGATAAAGTAATTATCATCAAGAGATTTTGAGTTGTTTTGTGGCATCTTCAATAAGTTTGTTTTCTAGTTTGTCAGCGTCTACCTCATTGTAGAAAGGAGAGCAATAGTCACAGAAGTAGAATCTGACACCTTGCATTAACAACATGGAGAGCATTTGCTCAACACTACGCATCTCTGCTTTAGCTACTTCTTCGAGTACCTGTTGCTGTGTGTCGTTGAGGGTGAAGTTCATTTGTTGTAGTACTTGGAGGTGATACGATTTGCACGCTGCCAGATGACAGCAGTGCTGAANAATCCTACCATACCGATGATGGCAAAGATGATGTTAGATTCAGACCAGATCATTTTCTACACATTGTAGGGTTTGCTTTACACAGTGCGTCCATGCGTTTGTCTTGCATGTCCTTGAGATTATCCATGGCTGTGAGCCCTATGTGTAGCCCCAGCAGAATGATGATTGTGACGAATGTGATTCTCATTCGGTGTCCTCGTCCGTGATAGCTTCGACATAGGTACANACCATGTCGATAGGCATACGATTGGCATAACAATCATTGAGACTGTCATACCAAAAGTCGATGTTATCTTCGACAATGGTATGTTGATTGTTGCACATAACAGCGTACTTGTGAAGGGTAGGGCATAGTCTCATGGGTAAGCAGCAGCGTCATTGGATACATAAGACACAGCACGCATGAACGTGTTGCCTATCTTACCGGTGTGGCTGTTCATCTGTGACACGTCACCATGTGTGTCCAGGGTGATGTGCTTGTCCTTGAGACATGTAGTGACCTTGAACACAGTAGGTTGTGCGTAATACTTGTCAGTGTGAATCATCAGATGTAAAGTCGTTGGAAACGGTAGCCATGTTCAAAAGGTATGACGTTCAAGGTACGATCGTCATCCTGAATGTACCAATTAAAGTCAACTTGGTACACACCTTGGTTCATGCCATCACACAAGTTGTTGATCAGTGCATTGAGACGTGACTTGGTAGTTTTAGTTTGCCAACCACCATCGTAGATCTCAACGTCGTCCTTGCTAATTGTAGCNATNAGNTTGTTGTGAAGGTACACACATGACACCTTACGTGATGGTGAGTACAACACCTCGGTGTTAGTGTTGCGCCAGTCCTTGCAATTCTTGACGGCGCTGATCATTTGTTGTTCGATCTTACGCATGGTCAGTTAACCTCCCGAATGTCAATGGTAGCATGTGGTCTCCACTCAGACCACTCATCTAACGCTTCGTCTGCGTCCTTGATGTCGTGATAGTATCCGAGCGATTGCTCAAACCCATCGTCCGTGAGTTGATAAACTTGGTACATGTTAATGAGTGCCTCGCTCAGTGCGGAGGCAATACCTGGGCAAGGGTTCGCACCTTGCCACCCGCTTGAACGGATCAGGCTACAGCACAGGCTGCATCGACACGCTGATGACAGTACATCTCAACGATGCACCACACAGCTTTCTCTTTACATTCCTGCAATGTCCAGAACTCGTCGGTATCAACGAGGTCTGTGTACTTGAGACCAAGACCGTCGAGTTCATCTTCGATCTCGTCCTCGTACTTGTCANAGAACTCAGCACAGTTCTGNCGAGTAGATGAAGTCGGAGACACCAGCNNNGCAGCCATACTCGGCTACGTCCTTGATCTCGTCCATGTCATCGAANCGCTCAGCNAGTGCGTCGAACATAGGTGACACGTTGTACATGTNTGTGTGTAAGCAATGGAACATTGACACCTAAGTGTCAGGCTCATGCCAGGCATTGCACCTGGCAGCGGGCTATGATCCCGTGAGCTGTATCAAGCGTAGCTAGGCACAAGCTTGTAGCTGGTGCGCTTGGTGTCAAGCAGGTTGTGGTTGACCCAGAAACCCAGGCTCATGTTGGGATTGTTCATGAGGCTGAGGATAGCACGACGAGATACGTTCTTGTACTCATACATGTTGCCTTCTTTGAAGGACACAGTGGCTACGCCACGCAGCAGGTCAACGTGGACGAACTGCACAGCAGCAGAGGTACGAGTTGCAGAATAAGTGAACATGAAATGTGAAAAGGTAAGTGAACAAATGGCTGCGTCCAAGGGAGCAGCAATGACAGTGCCGGGACCTTGCACCCAGCAGGACGCTCACGTGTCTGCCTATCCGATGTGCATATGTAGTGCGGGACGCATCGGTACATCCCTGAGCGAGGTCACGAGCGACCTCTGAGCCATGAGCATACTTGTATGCCGCCTGTGGCTCGGCGGCTAACGGTGTAACCGTTACACACTGTAACATCCTGGCCGGCCAACTGGTCAAGCACCTCCAGGCTCTACGCTTTGGGTCAGATGACTGAACCGAGGCGTCGCAACGAGTTATGCAGTTGTCAAGGTTCTGAAGAGACGGGACAGCCTGAAGGGTCACCGGCTGTATCTGATGGTTGAAGATCGAGACTCTCCTCCCCCTTAACAGGGAGAGTCGAGATCAAGACCTTCAAATCAGATATCAGAATCCAGCATACACCAGGAAGTCGGTGGACAATCGGNCAAGCTGCACATCACAGCATCAGATCCCAGTCATACCAAGGCTTATNATCTTTGCTTATCAGTCNATTGCTGACTNATAACCGTAGGTTAACTGGGCCGACAGATCGCGAGAGATTGAGCCGCGTGTCGTGCGCGGGCGCGGTAGTTAGATCGCGTGTACACCCGCGCGGTAGTCGGTTTGCGCGGTAGAGCCCAGCAAAGTACAGAGAAATACCGGGCTAAACCGCTTGCTACCACTGGGGTATCGCCGTTTTTGCTGCCCCCTACCCACCCCCATGGGGGGAACTGCGTCCCAGCTCCTACGCTAATAGGTCTCACACATTTTCGTCAAAATTTATGACCTTATAAATCACGACACATACACCTGTTAGCAGTAAAGCCAACAGCCAAACGACGGACCAAACAATCATAATGCAGCGTAAACCAGTGGAAAGCAGTCTTCAATCAGCTTACGACACTGATCTGCGATCTGTTTATGCTCAGTTTGCGTCCCGTTAGCGCACCTTAGATCAGTATAATGGATCCAAGACCGCAATGTGCCGTTCATATACAGCTTTGTAGGGCTCGACAGGGGTAACACCTCCCGTGCACACTCTTTAGCGACTCCAGCTGCCAGCATCTCGTCATACAGGTGGTATGACATGTCATATAGTTGCTGTGTNTTGATTTCAAAGTCTTGAATTGTATATGGATCAAGATCATCGATGCTGTTTTGCCGGTTTACCGTGTCTTGACGGCGTAATGCCGGTAAAACCGGTTTATCTGTGACTTGAGCATACCGTTGGCTAAACTCTTGAAAGCTAAAGCTGCGGTGACGTAGGATCTGTGCAGCTATTGATCGTGTTGTATGTATTTCTACACACATGTTTACCATTTCAAATGGTGACCAATGTTTATGCTTAATGAGGTACTTGATTAAACGAGCACTGGTCTCAGTGTTGTTTTGATTAGATGGATTAGATACACGTGCCATATAGCTGACAAGGTTATCACCATCAGGTGTTGAATGAATGAGTTTAACGGAGTGCATACAGTAGTAAAGGTGTTTCAGGTGTGACACAGTTGTATAAATCATATATACACATGTCTCTCAGTAATCTAGTTACTGTAGATAAAGGGACTCCGAAGAGTCCCCGGTACAGGAGGTCCACCCTTCCCCCTGTATAAGGCGGCTACCGCTCTAAACCCAGGTAGGGACAGAGTTTTTGTCGTTGCCTCTAGCTTGCCTTCTTTGGTCTAAATTCATGCCCAAAACAAGGTGGTTAGCGCTAGATTGTGGGTCTTCAATAGTTGACCTAAGGATGTCGTTCCATTCCTCACGTTTACGTTGGTTAACTGCTTCTTGAGCAGAGATACCCATAGCATCTGTAAAGTATTTGACACCTTGTGCAAGGGCATCAATACGGTCATCATGTCGAACAGCACCTTTCTCCATACACATACGTGACATCTGATAAAACAACATGTACATAAGTCGTTTTTCAGGTGCTTCGTTTTTGTTTGAGGTGTAATCCCAGTCAATGACTGATCTGTCTATAACAAGCCTGTGTTGATTAAGTATAGGCTCAAGGCTGTCGATAATTCGTTGTTCTTTACGTAAGGTAGCTCGGACTTCTTCAACATCAATGCCTTGTTTTGTCTGTTGAAGGTGTTTTTTAAACAGCTCAGCAACGATGCCATCACCAAAGTTAGTTTCAATTACAAGTTTAGTTACGTTGTATTTTTTACACCCTCTTAAAATGTCCAAGAGTGTGTTGTCGCTGTATCCGTCTCGGTAAGCACGCATTTCGTGCAAGTACAAAAAACCGTTGCGTTGGCTGATATAAGCTGCCGCTGTTTCATCTGATCCTCGACCCGACGGGTCAACCGAGCAGATTGTCTCTTGGTAAGGGTGCCACTCTCCTTGTAGCTGCATTGGACTGTAGAAATAATCTCCAGGTAGTCCAACAGTTGGAGCGTCTTTGATGACGTTCTTTGGGTCTGAGCACCAGATGACGGAGTCAGGAGCAGTGGTGGGGTTAACAGCAGTAACCACAAGGTCTTGCATTTTAAGTGGGAACTTGTCAGCGTCACTAAGGGACGTGTCAAGCATNAACTGAAGCATAAAGTTGCTTCGTCCCATTGCCGCTTCACGTTCGATAAGATCATCATCACTAAATCTGTCAGGATCAGTTACATCCCACGCCTGTGCCCCTGTATCGATGTCTTCTTGCAGTTGTGGTGCAATCAGTCCTTCGTAGTTACTAAGGCTCCTAGGGACCCTTGCAGGCCAAACAAAGGGGCGATAATTACGTTCTGCTAGCTTACGATAGATAGTAAACGTTGTTTGTGGGGTACCAAGGTACATAATGCGGGAATCATCCTTAGGTGTAAGGATAGATTCTGCCTCAGTACACAGTTGAAGCAGTTTTTCCCGCATAAATTCAGTCATTGAGTTACCAGGAACTTCAATGTCGTCTAGAATCATTAAATCGGCGCGGCTTCCGGTGAGCTGTCCAGTGATGCCCACCGACTTTACGCTTGGGGCTTGGTGGGGTGAGCAGTTCACATCGAAGCTTATCCGCGACCACCTTGCATCGTCTGACTTGGGCTGTAAATGAGAAAGCCATGGTGTTTCAATAATTAGTTTTTGCAAAAAGATAGACATGTTGTCGGCTCGTTCTTTAGAAGCCGAGATAATCATGATCTTTTTTTCTGCATTATTGAAAAGCGTCCAAAGAACGAAGGCTCCAGTAATCCATGACTTCCCAACTCCACGGAAAGCTTGTATCTGAAGACGTTTAGGTCCAGACTGAAGATAGTCTGCGATTGCGTATTGTGCACGTGTAGGCTCCGGTAGATCAAGCTGCGCCCACAGGGCTTGCAGGAACAGCTTGAAATCATCTTGTAGGGCGGATAGGATGTCGGTCATAGGTTAAGGTAGACGAATAGTAGCACCGCTACCAAAGGGATCCATTTCAACTGTACGACCGCCAAATGGATTGTCGTCACCAGGTGTAGGAAATCCTGTGTTAAAAAAGTCAAAACCAGTGTTAATAGGTGTACGTAGTGAAATTACACCTTTATTTTTACGAATGCCTCTAGTTCTGCGGGCTAAAACATCATCAATGTTGTCGCCCATTTCTAAAGTAAATCCACGTTGTTGGCTAGGTTTTTGGTATTGATTATAATAACGTGATTCAATAACCCGAACGCCGCCAGTTACATCATCAATGTCAGTAACATAACCTGGATATTTTTTTAGTTTAGATTCTACTGTATCTTTAAATTTTTTAAAAGGTGGTTCAGAGATACTTTGTCTAGACGCATCACCGCCTTGGTGTAAAGGCTGGTTATGTTCTGCAATAGAAGGTTCATCACCATAAGCAAGTTTATGTACTAAACTTTCACTACGTTGTTTAGCAGCTCTACGTATAGAACGATCATAAGCAGCCTCTGTTTCACCTTTCGGTTGAGCACGTTGAGCACGTTGTTTGTTATATCTACTTTGAGTAGCACGACGTTGTTGAATATCACGTGCACGTACACTGCCTTTACCGTCAGCAGCTAGTCGTACACCTTCTGGCGGATCACCGATTGCTTTGTAAATTTCAGTAGGTGTTTTCCTTCCGTGTTCTTCAACGTAGGCTCTAGCTTTTGCTTGGTATTCGGCCCGTGTTTCCATTTAGCTAATGTGTGATAAAATTAAAGATTCACGAAGTAAATTTCGACCAAATTGTTGTCTCATCCACTCTCGCCAATGTAAACTTCCTTTGTCCTGATTGCAACTGGAACAGGCTGGTACGACATTTGATGTAATGTCTTCACCCCCAAGAGAACGAGGATGTACGTGGTCCAATGTAAGTTCATGTAAGTCATAAGTTATTCCGCAATAAACACATGTGCATCCAAAGTGTTCTTTGATGCTGCGCCTCCAAAGGCGCTTGGCTTCAGAGGACGTCATGGTTATTAGGTTGTAAAGGTAGTGATCAGGACTTGGGAAGAGCGGGGTCATGCGTACTTCTGGTTACGACGTGGTCTAGAGCGATTTCGTTTAGGACTTTCAAGTTTACCTTTGTTAGGTCCTGTGTGAGATGCGTCTTTTCCGTCGCCGTTACCATAAGTACCGAGCCTCCGATTGAGTTTGTTTGCGTTGGTTCTAATTTTAAGACCAGCTGAGGTCTTGTTGTATGCACGCTGTTGCTTTCGACGGCGAGCAGCGGCTTTAGGGTTCGATTTGTAGTATTTGGATGTTTTACCGCTTGCCATAGAGTCTGCTTTGTACGAGTTCTGGGTCAACTTGCGGCATTACATTAGCCAATTTAGACAGTGGGTTGCCGTCGTAAGCCACGCCACTGATGTCGTTTGTTTTAAGCCAGTCACAAGCTGCTTTAAGATCTTGTGTAGAAGCCTCACCTGACTTAATACGGGCAAGGAACTCCTTCGTAACTAGATTATGCAGCTCGTTAAACTGGTCTTCTGTCGCTTTTTTCTTAGNCATTGCGAAGCACGATTTGGTCCAGTTTGTTTTCAATACGTACCATGTGGTCTTCCATCCGACTAAGCAACTCAGCTAACTCAGACTTCTTAACATAGTCAGAAGCCACAGTAAGTTCGATACCATCTAGTCGGCGGTCAAGCGCATTAATACGTTCGTGAACACTATTGATTCGGTTGTGCAGCCTGCTGTTCAGTGCTGCTCCCCCCGCTATCGCTGCTATCGACAGGCTTACTAGAGCTTCGATCATTTTTTAAAGATACGATAGGAATAATGTCGTGACACAATACCTCTACCCTGCTTCCAGGACGAAAGGTGAACCCAGCTTTCATAATTTCTGTGCACTTTAATGCTCTTGCTAGTTCATACTCAAGACGCATCTTTTGTTCGTGTCGGTTAGCTATCTGTTTGCATAGTTCTATCATACCACCGTCTAGTGGTATCATAAAAGACATCTGCATACCGTAGTTGTTAGAGCGGACGTATCCGTCATCTTCGTACGGNATAGTNTCGTTGCCCATATAAAATGGGCTAAACGTCATNGTAGATCCNTTACACGAACTNTTAGGACCAAATATCTGTCTACTTGGTGCACCATTGTTCTGGAATTGTACAGCTTGGTTGGTAACATTACCAGTTGCAGCTGCTACAGGGTTAGAAGTATTCTGTACTTTAGGGTCTTCTGCGTAAGCAGGTGTTACTGCGAGAAGATAGAGAGCGAGGTAGTGGTAGAGGTGGAATCGATGGTTTCTGTTACGTCGATTGTCTCCACAACTCCTGCGTCTCGTGTTGTGATCTCCAGAGACCAAGGATCTCCAGCCGTGGTTACGGAAAATGTTGTACTGTCGCCAGCAATGTCTGCGCTGGGTGTAACGTTTGATCCACTCCATGATGAATAGTCACCACCAAAGACTTCAGTCTCGATAGTACGTTCAATGTCAATCGTGGTGGTGGTCGTCGATTGCATTGACCCCTGGGTGAACTGTGGGGTTACAGTTTGAGCTGATGCGGGTGCAGCCAACAGCAGCAACAGGAGTAGCTTTTTCATTCCTTTTTTTCGCGGGTAATTGAGAAAGTTGCTAGAGTGCCGCTCAGGATTGAGGCGACATAGGTAGGATCCATCTTTTCCATCCATCCTGCGTAACTAGCAGTCAGGAGTCCGGCGGACCAGACAAGGACGATGAACTTGATGAACCCTTCCGTTTTGTTATTCTTGTCCATGCTTGTTTAAGGATGGGCTTCATTACAGTTACAGTATGCTTAAATACTGCTGTTGCTGTAAGGGTGGCTGCAACAGACACGGTGGCAGTGGTACCAGCCGTGACAAGTATTTCATTAGAAGGCAGAGGCATAGTTACATCCGTAAATGGAACATCCACTTGCCTTGTATCCTGCGGTAATTTAACCGGAGGAGGTTTAGGTTTTGGTTTCTCTTTGTCAGATTGTGTTGTTCCTTTGACTCCCGGAGGTGGCCGAAGGTCGCTAGGAGGCACCACAAGCGGCTTGTATGAGGGCAAATCCGCTCGTGGGACATCTAGTACCGGACGGGGTAGAAGAAGGGGCTCAGGGAGCCGTAGAGACGGTAGTACCGGCGGCTCACCTAAGTCCATTATTTGTCAGGGAAAAGTCCGTTTTCAATAAACGTTACTGCCTGGTCATCGACAGTATTGTCACTTTGCTCAGCCAGTTTGCGGAGCATGTCAACGATGAGGCGCTTCACTTTGTCGCTACCAAGGAACGACATCAATACGGGACGGATAAGAGCGATCATTGTAATAAGGGGTAAGGTTATCAGGACCAGGGCTTGCCACTGGCTTGGGTAGGCGTACGCTGCTCGTCAATTTGTGCTTGCAGTGCAGCTTGGATTTCAGTAACCTTTTCGTCACCACCAAGAGCAGTCTTTACCCATTCGATTACACCAGCCTCAGTAAGGTCGGCATAAGGGATAACGGTGTCGCCTTCAGCAGGTGCCTCAAGACCGACAGAACCATATGCACCGCTGGAATAGGTGTCATCAGCGGCAGACACGGTATAATGAACAGTACCCACAATGCCGTCTGCGACGGTGCGATCGAGGGTAGCAACGGACCAAGTGAAAGTAGTAGACATTTTAGTTAATAAAAAGTGTTTGTATAAAAAAGAAAGCCCCGACTAGCGGGGCAGATAATCAACCAGCCTCAAGGGCGGCAACTTTGGTTTCTAGCGTTTCAATTTTGGCGATTGCTTCTTGTAATGCTGCAGTTAGCAGTGGAACAAGTTTGGATTTGTCGATGCCTTGCATTACAGCGTTGCCATCATCATCTACTTCGTTGTGCGTTCCGGTAACAGCTTCTGGTACGACAATCTGTGCCTCGTGAGCGACAAAACCATCAACCGTTGTTTCAGGGTCAACAATAAAGTTAAAGCGTCTTGGTTGAAGTTGCTTAACGCGAGTAATACCATCCGTGATGTCAACGACGTTTTCTTTGAGTCGGTAATCAGACGATTCGTTAAAAGCAGTTGCTGATGCGGTTACTGAAATAGACCCTACCTTTGTCCCTCCACGTCGGAAGTCAACTGAATCACCATTGCTTGTATTTCTTCCAATAAAAAGCGCAGGTGCGTCATCAGCAACAAAGAAACCTTGACCATTGCTGTTAATTGTAACACCATTACCAGTGCTAGTTGATTGAGTGACCACTACTGTCGTCCCAACCAACAACCGCCCCGAGCTATCGATGCGCATCCGCTCAGTCGGGCTGCTTGCACCGTCAGCAGTCGTTGAAAAAACAAGACGACCTGGCATGTCATTGCTGCCAGGGGTGCCGTCTACGTGACAGCCAATAAAAGCTGCGTAACTATTGTAGTCAGTGCCGTCATCAGCGCGGAACGCAACAATTCCGACTGTATCGTCATCTTGAACAATAGTATTTGAGCCATAAGTAGTATTCCTAGACTTTGAAAGCGTAATGCTTGCACCACCAGCACTATTTTCGCCTCTATGAAACTGTGCCCCTAGATCTCCAATAACTTGTAGCTTTGCGCCAACGCCAGAACTACTAGACGCCCCAACCAACAACCGCCCATTGCTGTCGATACGTAGGCGCTCGCTGGCGTTTGTGTGGATTAAAAAAGAATTATTACTATGATCATAAGTCAAACGACCTACATCTGCGTCTTGTGGATCGCCAAACAAAATTCGGTTGCTAACATTATTTGGTGATGCCATCTGAATAATAGCATGAGTGCTATTTTCAACCATCAAAGCTGTATTGCTGTCAGAAACAGCAGAGCCAGCATCGCCTTTTTGAATATGAACAAAGCGGTCAGGCGACGACGTTCCGATGCCAACATTGCCAGAGTTGGTGATTCGCAGTTTTTCACTTTGACTAACTTTGACAACGAATGAAGACGTGGCAGTATTATTGTTAATATCGGTCTCAAGAATAAAATTGCCCACCGATGAATCACAGTTAATTCTGTGGTCAACATTTGTATCAGTATCAGTAAATTCGATCCTAGGAGAGCTGGCAGAAAGGTGAAGCAATGAGNNTGGACTCGATGTTCCAATGCCAACTTTGCCTGCATTTGGCGCTAAAGCTAAGTTGNACGCCGTGCCAGNNCCATGACCNTGGATTGACGGACAACCGTTGCTTTGNCCNATAGAAACAACAGCAGTNCCGCTTNNAAAATTATTGTCNTAGCTATTTCCACTTGGCGCTGTTCCTGTGTAATCACGCGTGCCTGCTGTGTGCAAGACTGCACTAGGGCTTGACGTTCCAATGCCAACATTGCCTGCAAAATATCCTTGGCCTTTGTAGCTGACACTAAACGTGTCGGTATCACTGTTATTTCTTACCCTTAGACCTTTATTCGTATCAGTAGCCTGCGTGAATGGTGATCGCGAAATAATTCCGTTGCTATTACGAACTTCAAGCTGACCATCGCCAGTAGTCGTACCAATCAACAACCGCCCTGAGCTGTCGATACGCATCTGTTCGTCAGAACTTCCTCCGAACCTCATTGAGCCGCTGTTTACAGAAATCTGACGATCTGTACTTCCTGTATTATGAAAAACTAATGTTGCAGTTGAATCGTCCTCGTTGTCTATACGAATGGTGGCGTTAGTTGCAGCCTGAACCTCAAGCTCTTCGGAAGGCAACGCCGTTCCAATGCCAACATTTCCTGAGCTGTCGATGCGAATGGCCTCAGCGTTATTAGTTCTGATCCGGAATGAATTGTCGCCTGTGTTATATCTAATCCCACCTGCATCGGGATCCGTGTTATTACCAAATTGAATGCCAGTTTTTTGTGTATTGCTGGAGGTAACAGTGATGTATTGATTACCACTGCCATTTACATGGAACGAAGTACTAGGCGACGTTGTTCCAATGCCAACATTGCCATTACCCTTGATCCTTACTTTTTCTGCTCCTGCAGCCGTTAAAGCAAGTTCTCCGCTTGCATTGCCAAGTTCAGCTACGTTACTGCCAACATCTGTAAATTCAATGTAAGGTCCATTTGATCCAATTCGCAAGGAAACAGCGTCATTTGCATTTTCATACAAATAAGACTCAGTAGATCCAAAAAAGTACCCATTAGATGTTTTTACGGAGCCGCTGCTAACATGTAATTTTTGACTAGGACTTGACGTTCCAATGCCAACGCGGCCAGAGCTGTCGATGCGCATCCGCTCGGTCGCAGTGGCTGAACCGTCCGCACAGGTCGAAAATGTTAAACGTGAAGGTTTGTTATCAGCAGCGTGAGTTCCATCCGCTTCACAGATAATTTCTGCACACTTTTGATATGAACCACCGTCGTTTCCGTAAAATCTAATTTTGCCGATATCGTTTCCGTCGGAAACAGCACTATCATCCCTGCCAATGCTAATTTCAGCGCCACCACTATGGGCAACGTGAAGTTTTGCAGACGAATTAGTGGCTAGACTTGAAGATGTATTGATTAACAACCGCCC
>FUFK010043376.1_pt1 | contig 27311 bp, 36 predicted proteins | sample 1021851 | NCBI WGS metagenome assembly FUFK01 (sample SAMEA51879418, study PRJEB19060) | metagenome
TCGTTTTCTATTCTCTCAACGTGACCTTGCATATCTTTTTCTGCAAGTTGAGATTTAGTTTCTAGCATGGTTATTCTTTCTAACACNCCAAAGTATGCCCATACTCCTACAGCAACTGCCCCTATGATAGCCAGCATATTTCTAACTGGCATACTTATAGCAGTATTGTCTGATATATCCAATCTATCTTTACTCATAATTATCCTCTCACCCAATCTTTTGCAACATTAAAGTTTGCTCTACTAAAAACTAATCTGTCAACTAGTTTTACAGCACCGCCCTTGTTGATGGCAACATAACCTTCTGGATTTGTTGCTTTGTATCCAGTAGATGTTCTCATAAAAGAACCTATGCTTTGTATATTATTTAATTTACTTAATAACATGCTCTTTGCTGTTTGTAAAGTTATGTAAGAAGCGATTGCAAAATATAAACCTTTTCTATTTGGTCTTAATATCTTCATACCTGCTTCTAAAATTTCTTCGTATTTTTGTTTTGCTTTGTCTGTCTTTTTATCCTTAATCTCTTTCTGTAATCTATCTCTAAAGAATACCTCAAAGTTATTTGCTAAAGCAGCAGCACCAGTAATCTTTTTTCCTGCTCTGATATATGTATTGAAAAATGTTTTTAGTTGAATACCTAGAGATAAAGGACCTTTATCTTTTTTAATTAGATCAATGAAAGCACCACCCTTGTAAACAGAACCCTCTGCCATTCTTAGAATAGCGTCAAATCTTTTTTCTTCTGCTTTTGTTAAACCAGGATCCTCTGATTGTTTGTATCTTGCGTCATCATAAAATACATTTTTATTATTCTTTAGACCACTCACACTTGCACCGAAACTTGCTTTGAGACCTTTCATTGTCTTACCTTTATATGAAGTGTGAAATATGATACCTATCTTTGCTGCTTTAATTTTGTTATACATATCGACACTGGTTGTNGGTACAGCATATGTGATAGTGTTGGGTGTGAATACTATTGATCTCTCGCCATCTACTACAGCACTTTTCTTATCGTCTGTAAATAATAAGTCGCCTTGTAGAACACCTTTGATACCTAGTGAAGGNAAATACTTTAACGCAACAGCCAGTTTATCCGCCAGTGCGCCGCCGTGATTTCTAGAAATATCTGACACGGTGTAATTTATTTTAGGTGTTGCGTTAAATATAGACTTGGTACCTACAAAGAATCTACCGTTCTCTGGATTTGTACCTGCGAATACAGCAGGTGCACCATCCCACTTAACGGAGACATTTGACCCGCCTTTGCCGCCTTGAAGCATTTTTTTGATAGACTTTAAAAATTCAATCGAGGTCTTTGCCCCTTGTGTCCCATTGTTTATAATCTCGTCTTCTAAATGTTCAAGGTGTGTATTTTTATCTTCTATAAGATATTTTTGAAACCCTTGCATTTAACACTCTTTCCATTTAATATTGTAAATATTTATATTAATAAATCTTTATAAACGGACCGTTCTTATCACCAAACTCTTTTTTTGCACCATAGTACAAAGAACTTAAAAACTCTGGAAACATACCCCTTTTTGATATTACATTAAATATTTCTATATATCTTAGACAAAATAACTTAGATGTAATTCTACCTAAAGTGTTTCTATTTGAGTCTTTATATTGTAATCCATATTCTAATATTTCTTTAAAATTGACATTATTCTTGCTACCCAATTCTAAAGGTGCGTCATAGTCAACTCTTGATCCATCTATTGTCACACTTTTAATTTTATCAAATAACTTTGACCAAAATTCTATTTGAGATTTTGTAAATTTACCATTGACATCTACTTGTGGATCTTTAGATGGTGATGGTGGTCTCTGTAAATTTAAAGGTCTTAAAAATAAATCTATTGCTTCTGTTGAAGCACTACCTAGTAAAGCACCACTAGCTCTTCCTACAGGTGCTAAAATAATCTGTGGTCCTGTTGCAGCCTTACTGTATCTTTTACTTCTTATTTGTACTTTGACTTGTTCATCATCAACAAAAAAAGTAAATGATAACTCACCTGTATCAATTAGAGGTGGATTAACCATATCTAAATCACATTTAATTGTGTTAGGTTTTAACTTGAAGACAACTCCTTTAGATTTCTTTTCTAAATTTGCTTCTTCTAATAGTGCTGTAGTTGCGTTTCTTTTAAGTGCTTTTAATGATATGGGAATTAAGTCTTTAGTTTTAAGTAAATCTTTCATGTATAAATTAAGTTTTATTAATTTATCATCTGGTTTTTCTTTACCATCAGCTATAGCTTGCATATTTTTAGTTATATCTCTTTCTTTAGCCCTACTGACCATAACTATATCCATAGGATTCCATCTGTCTTTTACAGACACACCCATTTTTTTAGAAGCTATTTGTTCCATAAAAGGCATGATACCAGTATCTCTACTGTAATTATAACCTTTTCTATTGGCTAAATATTTCTTTATCGCTTGTGATTGTAGTTTATAGATGTCCATCCAATACGCAGGCATATTAGGATAAACAGTTTCAAAATCTGATACACTTGGAAATTTATTTTGCTCTATTGCAAATTCAAATGCTAATTTTGATCCGTTCTCTTGTTTTTTAGTTTCTTTTGCGTCTGTTGCCATACTACTATTTATTAGTGGCGGGAGCGAAGGGACTCGAACCCTCGACCTCCTGCGTGACAGGCAGGCGTTCTAACCAACTGAACTACGCCCCCACTTTGTTGGCTTCATAGCCTTGTGTGGTGCCCTTGAATACTAATGATACCCTAAACTTATCTGTCTCAACTGCCCTTGCGACATGAGGTATTCTAGCGTCAAACAATACAACACGGCCTGCCCTTGGCCAATATGATTTTACTATGTTTCTCTCAGCGCTACCTGTGAGACCATACGGCGTGTTTATTGACATAGCTCTTTGCTCATCATTTAGATTAGGAGTCCAGAACTCTATCGAACCTCCATCCTCAGGTTGCCAGTCAGGTGTTAGATATACGATTGCAGTATATTGATCAGCAGTCCAACCATCTATGTGTATGCCACCAGATTGATATTTATTGTGACCATTGAGATAATGTCTTANAAGTTTCATNCCAGGATTAACTTTATCCCATATCTCTTTTACCCAATCTTGTTTTATCTCATACTCTTCCCTAGAGGTATCACTACCACCAAGATGAATATGTTTATAACCAGGCGTCTTTGCCTCTGTCTTCATTTCTTCAGATGAATACCAACCATCTTGCCAATCTAACTTCATGGCAATGTCATAGTATCTTTTTATATCTTCTTCAGGTATGGTGCCATCAGACGCCCTAATAGTCTTGTGCCAGTTGTGACCTTTTAGATTAGTGGCGTCTGTTGTAGCATAACTACCATCAGGATTTTTAATTACTAGATCCGTCATTATATTTTTCCCATTGTCAAATGTTTAACGACACCTCCTTGAGGTACCCATTGTTTATGTTTATTTTGAAAGTCACAAAGTCTCTTTGCTTCATCTTCAAAATGAGCAGCTGTTAAGATACTACCAGTTGGTCTTTCAATAACCAACCACCTCATCTTACCTTGCCATTTGCTCAACTTTGTTTCATAAAACATTTTGCGTTTAGAAACTGTCTTTGCTGGTTTTCTATCACCAGGAAAGGTTCTGACCTTACTGTTTCGTTTCTTCTTTTTTCTCATCTTTTACTAATGCTTCGTCTTTTAAACCTTTAGTAATTATATCTCTATGATGATTAATTAAAACTTTTGTATTGTCAAATTCAATCGTCAAGTTTTTTTGTCTTGCTTGTAGATTAGAAACTTGAACAATAGAAGATTTTACATCTTCAGAAAGTTTAGTCTCATCATATTGTTTGCCATCAATTGTGATTGCCATTTTATTCTCCTCTTAATTGTATATTACTAGCAGCCATCTTACCACGCTGCTCTGTTAGTTCGTACTCAACTGCTTGTCCATCTTTTACAGATGAAATATTAGCAGCCTGTAATGCTGATACATGTAAAAAAGCATCCTTATCACCCTCGTCTGGTGTAATAAATCCGAAACCTTTTTTAGTATCAAACCATTTTATTTTTCCTGTAGCCATTTTATTCCTTTTTAGGTCGTTATATTTTAAAATCTGAGAACTGACCTAGTTTTTTCTCAAATTTTCTTTCAGTTGTTTGTCCACTATCAACTAAATCTGTTTGTGCTGTTTGTTCAACATCATAAAATCTCATCTTTGATCTATCAACACCAAGTATAAATTTTCTATTTACTGTTGGATCGTTNTATCTATTCTTTAANTGTTTGACCATGATCTGATTCTTNTCNTCTAGTTCCTCACTAGATATNANNGCAAACATNAAGTCAGCAGTTGCAGGNAGACCAAAACTNTCAGATGTATCTTCAAGACCTACATCACTACTTACAAAACCACCTCTTGTGGTTTGAGTAGCAGAAAAGATAGGCAGATCATTTTCTACTGCCATGCCTCTTAGTTCTTCAGCGATTGCCTTGATGTAAGTATAACTGTTTACATTTGCACCTGCTTTAAATCTAGCACTAGAGCATATATTCAAATAATCCACAAATACAATATCTGGTCTAAAAGATTTCTTTAGTGCAAGTTCTTTTATCAATGCTTTAAAGTGACCTGTATGAGCAGACGCAGTAGGATATTCTTTGATAATTAATTGACCTGTTGTCTTACTTTGTANTTTGTTTATCTTTGTCTCATACATTGCATATGGTAATTCTTCTAAATCACTCATGCCTACATTTAATAAGTTAGCATCTATTCTCTCAGCGATTCTTTCTTCAGCCATTTCTAAAGTAATATACAAAACATTTTTGCCTTGCAACAAAATAGATGAAGCGATATGAGTCATAAACATGGTCTTACCAACACCAGTACCTGCAAGACAGATATTCAAAGTCTTACTAGGAATACCACCTCTTGTTATCTTGTTAAAATATTCTAAATCTAATTGTAATCTTTCTTCTTTCTTTTTATAATAATCAAATCTATCTTTTGTCTCTAATAGATAATCATGCCCTACCTTTTGATCGAAAGAAACAGACAAAGCGTTTGATAACATTTCTGGCAGATATTCTGGTGTATGTTGCTTATCTTTGCCATCTATGATCTGTATGCCACTTAATATTGCATTGTGTATGGCACGATCTTTACAAAACTTTTCTGTTGNATCTNTTAACCAATCNATNTTTACNGGTTCNNNATTTAANGTAGANATNATATCTGTAANCTTTTTATACTCATCTTCNNTNACACTTTTACTACCATTCATNTCNATAGATAANGCNTCTTTAGAAGGCAGANCATTATACTTGTTTACAAATTTATATATNTCTGNAAANAATATNTTNTCTAATCTNTCTGANAAATATTCCTCTTTNATNAAAGGNAAAACCCTTCTAGTNTATTCNTCATTATGAATNANATTACTTAATACTGTTCTCTCNATTCTTTCCATCTTTATCCTTCTTAGTTTTTAGTTCCTCNTCTAGTAATACAACTAATATATCACCAATNTGATTAATAAATTCTTGACTATCTGTATCNGCNTCTATNTTATTTTCTATGATNGTATANTCAAANACCATAGGCAACGCACCNTCAGGNGTCTTTTCAGATTCAGGTCTGAATCCTACCTTGCCNTATTTGTAAACTATNCTTGNNAATGGACCACTAATNANTTTAAGNGCTGTAAANTCCTCACCAGGTTTNTCTACNAACACATAATCTTCCCTATGTTTAGGNTTAGTCGTCTTGTGNAGTTTCGGGNNTGNTATTNTCTGTTTCTCCATATTTAAANTCTNTACTACAAACATCATCTAGTTGTTNTAGTATNTCATCTGTAAAGTATTTTGTCGGGTCATTATTAATTGTCTTACCNAANGTNTTAGAGCCATCTGGTAATTCAATTCTAGTAGAAACTTGTTTAAATATGTTATGTTTTAAAGCCAAGTCTAGCAGACCGTAGTATCTATCTAAACCTTTGTCGTAAGTTAATCTAACATCTACGACTTTGTTTTCTTTGGTTAGTCTTGATTTATAATTTTTACAATGTATTATATTACCTATGATTTCTGTACCATCTTTTTCTTTTCTCTTAGAAAGATAGATGATTGATGAAGCTGCATATTTTAATCCTGATCCACCACCCATTTCTTTTTGTGGAAACATTGAACCAACAACATCATAAGTATGATTAGTAATTATTAGAGGCACTTTTGCCTTACCTAGTTTTAGTGTCAATACTCTAAAGGCAGCCTTAACTATCTGTGCCCTCGTCATATCTTTTGTCTCTTTACCTGCCTGTGTATCTTCCATCTCTTTTGTAGTTGATAGCATACCTAAACTATCTAACACTAATAACAATGGTTTTCTTTCAGACGGATCTTGATCTATGTATCTATCAAGCACAGTTATTGCTTGATGTCTAAACTCTTGTACTGTTGTCACAGGCATAATCACCATACGACTACTATCTATTCCTCGTTCCTCGATTATATCTTTTGTGACTGCTGACTCTGATTCAAAGAATATAACACCACCGTCAGGATTTTTATCTAGGAAGTTTTTACACATACCTAATACAAAGAAAGTTTTACCTGTAGCACTTTCACCTGCGATTGCTGTTATCTTGTTTGATGGTAGACCTCTGTTTATAGANCCACCTAATAATGCGTTGAATATATATGAACCTGTATCTATAAATGAATCTACATCACCTGAAGCGCCATCTGATACNAAACTAGCATATTCATTNCCAGTTTCTTTTATTACATCTTTTANAAAATCACTCATTAATTATCCTCATTGTTATCATTATCTATTATACTATATCTATTTATTANGTCAAGCAAAGAACTCATCTAAATTAGCNTTTCTTGANTNTTTAAATANNTCNTCTTTAGGTCCAAAACACCANACATTTTCTATAAACATCTTATTCATAAAATCTGCTTTTTCTTTTTCATCTTTGAATAGTGTATCTGATTTTGGCCTTTGCATTATTCTCATACCGATCTGACCTATAAATTTATCTCTTAATTTATTTACCAATTCATCACTTGATCTATATCTTGTGCCTTTTATTTTAGGATCCATGATATTTACAAACATGAATTTAGAAACTGCCATTGATTTCTCTGCAACTGGTAGATAAAAATCATCACGCCATCTTTCATACTCATTAAATTTAGACCATGATTGATCTGACTCAAACTCACCACCCTTNTTATATTNTTCNGTAGAAAANTANGGTGGAGANGTAAATGCAACATCTATNGGTGGNAANTTATGATATGGTAANTCTTCAGCACCACATCNCCATATNGTNACCTTNTTAGGTTTAGATAANAGTTTATTNTATTTTGATATCTGTTCNTTATANCTNGCNTANGTATTAGGATTAGGATCACANCCATAGTATTCTTCAGCNTCNNNGGCAAAGAAACCTGCAAGTCTATCACCCCAACCACAACTCGTATCTAAAACTCTTTTAGCATTTGTCATTTGATAAACTGCTTTTGCAACAACTGGTTTAAATTGAGTTGCGATATAAGTTTGTAATCTAAATGCTTCTATAATACATTTAGGAGTTAATGAACCACCTAGTAATTTTTCAGTTTCAGTGCCATCTATTTCTTTTACTTTAGTGAGTTTAACATTATTGATACCTCGCCATATAGGACCTAGACACTTCCATATATCATATGGTGTGCCATTTTCCCATACTTCCTTAGGTGCTCTAAAACCATAACTGCCACATTCTAATCTCAAATCTTGCATAAAATAATTTGATACTTTGTTAAAAGTGCTGGGACCATTTATCAAACCAAGACCATATTTGCTATATGGATACTCATAGTCATCATACTTTTCAAAGACCTCTTTATCAACTTGTTCTTTTGGAATACAAATAGTAGAGGTATCAAACTTTTGTAAGTTATAAAAATTATCTCTCATATCATCATAACTTATTTCAGTTAATGGAAATACAGGTCTTTCTGTTGCAATATAATCAGCAAGATTTCTTCTCATCTCCTCTTTGCCGTATTCTGCGTTCATAGATTCAAATGTCTTGTTATCTAATATAGGCAGTTTATCGTGTCTAGCAGCGTCTAGGAGACGGTTATATAGTGCATTATTACGTTTGTAGTCTTTCATTCTTTCTCCATTTATAATACTTGTATAGTTTCATATAAAACTCAAAACACTTGGGATAGGTTTCTGGATTCGGTATCTTATCAAACATATCCATAAATTCTTGAAACTCTTTGTCCTCTTCATTCATTTAAAAAAACTCGTCTAAGGTCGCCTTTCTCTCAAAGTTCCAACCGATTGCATTTACAATAAATCTTAATGGTTCTAAAAAAGACTTTGTAAACATTTCATCATAATCAATATATTGATGTAAGTTAAATTCTTTTGGCAACTTACTCGTAAAAGATATCACATGTTCTCTTATAGGATTTGGTTCTCTTAGTGTTATAAATTTAATCTTATCGCCATCTTGTATTACTTCATATTTTCTTAACTTGTTTTTCTTTAACATAGCATTATAGATCAATGCACCTTTGACATGAATAGGTGTTGACTTTTGATATATGTCTTTTGTTGAACTATATTTTTTAAGATTATTACAACTTCTAGGATATGCGATATCTTCAGGTGGTAGTTTATTAAAATGTGTTCTAAAATTTTCTATAAAATTTATGAGTGATGTTTCATCTTTATTCATGATAACTTTTAGTGCCTCTTTAATCTTTACACGACAAGGTGCAGGAGTTGAAGACTTGACTGCTTCGATACCCATGATCTTTAGTTTAGGTTCTTTTAGATCAAGACCTTCTTCGTTAAATACATTTAAGATATATCTTTTCTTAGCAGTCCATATACCTTTGTTGGCGATCACCTCTCGTTTCATAAACATTTTCTGGTCATATGCCTTGACATATTCTGCTAATCTAGAAAAACTTTTATCAATAAATGGTTGTAGTTTTTCTTCACAAAATTTATCTAATATTTTTACAATCTTTTTATTATCAGTTTTATCTTTAAATACTTTATTAACGATAGAATCTAATTTGATATAGATAGAATCAGTATCAGAAGCGACCACATAGACCTCATTGTTTGTTTGTAATATCTTATTTAAATATTTGTTTACATCTCTTTCAATCCATCTGATAGTCAATTGACCTGCCATAGTAATACCTTCAGCATGTCTTACATCAAAGTATCTAAAGTATTGATTACCGATAGCACCATAAGCACTATTCAAAGCAATCTTTCTNGCNAGTTGAATATTATAATTTTTAGATATATCATTTTGTAATCTCTTATCGCCTGTCTCTTGATACAATGCTTTTGCTTTTGCCATCTTATCTTTGTAGATAACTCTTTCTTTGTATAGTTTATCCATCAACTCAGGAAGAAATCCTTGTTTGTCTGTCCTAAACTGAGCACCATTGGGAGTGATAGTCCTCGTGTCTAGGTCAGACAAATCAGATTTTTGATTTAACATATTTTCTACATTCACACGATTAGGTTCATGACCTACCATAGTCTCAGGAGAGATATTATATTGCATAATTAAATGTGGATACAGACTATTCAAATCAAAACTTACAATCCAGTTATGAAAACCTACGACAGGATCTTTTACATAAGCACCTTCATATGCCCTAGATTTTTGAGATTCTTTATTTGCAGGTGTGACAATATTTTTAGATTTTAGATGATTAAATATAATTGTATCCCACATACGAACTTGACCAAACACATCTTGATAATTTACTTTTGCTTCATATGCCATAGTCAAATGTAATTCAATTAGTTTCATCTTGTCTTCTAACTTATCAACTAATTCAACATCTTGGATATTATATTCAATAAACTGCTGATAATCTTTTGTATAGAAATCCTTAAAAGTATCATATGGATTTTCATTTTTCTTTTCACCTAACTCTACCTCACCTATATAATCTAGTTTATAACTTTCACGTCTAACAAATGTATGCTTACGATATAGATCAAGGTAATCTAGAGTTGCTACGCCCATGATATCCCAATACTTTTGTTCTTTGTTAAAACCTTTACCTGTAACCCTAGCACTTTGTTGTGTCACAACACCCCATGGACTAAACTGTAAAAGATATTCATCACCCATCAATTTTCTAAATCTATTCATGAGATAAGGCATGTCAAAGAACTTAACATTCCAACCTGTGATGATGTCAGGATTATATTCTAACCAAAACTCTTTAAACTTCTCAATCAAATCTCTTTCAGTAGCACACTTGACAAAGTTTACGTCTGGTCTATCATTCACAAAATTATTCATGCCAAAGACAACTATCTTTTTTGTAGTATGTTCTTTTGCCGTGATTGATATTATAGGTTCGATTGCTTCGTCAGCGTCAGGAAAACCATTCTCACTTTCACATTCTATATCGATTGTGATTAACCTTATCTGTTTTATATCCCAATCTACTTTGCCAGGGAACTGATCTGCGATAAAAGGATATTGATATCTAGTATTACCAAAGTATTCAAACCCACTTACATCTTCATACTCATCAATCCATTTCTTAGCGTCAGGTATACTTTCAAATTCTATCTTACCTACATTACGACCATCTAGTGTTTTATATTTTGAGTCTTTGTTTGATGGTACAAATAAAGATGGTTTGTAATTAATTCTATACTTCTTATGGCTGCCGTCATGATTTACACCACGAACCAATAGTCTGCCACGATATGGCAATACCGATGTATAGAACTTCATATATTATATTTGTGTATTATTAAAATGTTTTCTTAATGTGATTAATTTTTCCTCAGCATTTGCAAGTTGATCGTTTAATTTATCTAACTCTGCTATGTGTTGAGGGTGTTCACCTATCGCAACAGGATTATCAAAATATATAATCATGGTTGCTTTCGCTGAAGCAATATCTGATTCATATTTTTTTTCTAATGCCTTGTATAGATGATTATCTGCTTGATGATTTTTTGCCATGTTCACTCCTTTTCATTATTAATAATTATAACATAGTTTACTTTATTTGTAAAGCAACTACTATCTTTTTTCCAATGGTAAATTAACTCCTCTTGTATCATTGCCATCGCTTCTTTCAATCCAATGTGAAAGAACAAACTTCCTATTTGGATTTACATTGACTTTAAATCTAGTCAATAAATCTCTATTAATCAAAAATGTACTTCTTGAATCCTTAGTTGTAAGACCAATTGGCACATCTGTATAAAACTTATTATTGAAAGTAAGATCAACCAATACTATTGGTCTTCTATCAACCTGATCTATTCTGGTTGCCTCTGAGTAACCTTCTAGTTTACTTGTAAACTTCTTGCCGTCTTTTTCCCATTTGACAGTTTTATTTGATACGTCAAACTTATCAACTGTAAACATTGACGCCTGAGTACCATTACCTGTATCGAACTTTGCTCTGACAGGTCCATAACCATCGATAGTAATTCTCTCATGAAACCCTGCCTCTTTTGTAAAAGAGTATTTTCTATGAACATCTTGGGTTAGATAATTAAATAAACCTTTTACAACACTATCAGGTGTTGTTTTTCCTATGTGTGATCTGTCTCTTAATTTTGTATTATATAAAGCAAAGTTTGAACCTATACCTGGTGAACCATTACACTCTAATACATAATAATTACCATTGACTATTGCGTGGTCAACACCAACCATATATGCACCTGTTGATCTAGCAGCGTCTAAGACAACCTTACGTTCATCATCTGATAGATTATATGGTTCTGTTTTTGCTTCTCTATGTTTGTTGGATCTAAAATCTTTCTTAGCACTTATTCTTTTTGTTGACGCTAACACTCTACCATCAATGACTATTGTACGAATATCAAAATCAAACTCCATGTATTCTTGAATCAAAAGAGCAGCGTTGAACTTCCATAATGATTGTGCAACAGACACTAAACTTTTTTCAGATTCAATTAGTGATACACCAATACCTTGTGTACCTGTTAGTGTCTTCATAACAACTGGATACTTACCACCTATTCTTTTGTGGGCATCCATCAAACTTTTTTCGTTTGATATCATTGCTGTTCTAGGTGTGGGAATATTGTCTCTTTCAAAAGCGATATATGCTGACATCTTATTATCACAAGTCAACATACCATTTCTAGTATTAATCATAAACGCACCAGCATTTTCAAATGTAGATAATAATGCTAGACCAGTCTCATCTTCAAGAACACCAGCACGAGCAAAACAAATTGTCTTTGATAACTCGAACTCTGCCTCTCTATCTTCGCCATCTATGTTTGATACAAACAAGGTACCTTTCTCTAAATCATTTTTAGATACCCATGCTTCAGACGTGTTAATAATGTAGCAAGGAATATTTCTTCTCTGACATTCCTTCTCTATCATTTTACTGACAACATTCTTGCTGTCAGCGTCTACCTTTGTTAGGATAGCAACCTGTATCTCGCTTCTCTGTACCTTCTCAGAGATAAACTCTCTAAACTTTGGTGCCTTCATCTATTTTTTTACCTATATTATATTTTGCTTGAAGGTCCCACTCGTTTTTTTCTTTGAAACTTAAAACTTTAATTTGTGATAGTGGTGCTTTCTTCTCTGCGACTTCTTTGTTTAATATAGCAATTAATCCCCAATCACTTAATAATTGAGCAATTGTATTTCTTCTCTCAGCGTCATTGTCAGAAAAGTTTGCTTCTTTACCATCTAAAGCAAATAACTCTTTGAAATGCACTATGAAATATCTTCCTTGTTTATGTAATATGTGGCAAGATTGAAATAGTTTTTTATCTTTTCTGGATGCCACTCCTATTCTAGTAAGAGTCTCCCTGACTTTTAGAAAGTCATCAGGTTCTTTCAGTTGTACTTCTAACATCTTTTCTGGATGCCAGAGATTATCTAATTCGTTCATTTGGTCCCACCCTTATATAATTTTTCCTTAATCAGCTTTATCTGATCTTTGGTGAGTATATCAAGAGCGGACTTTGCCTTATCATTACTATATCCATAATACTCTTTTACACACTCAATATTTCTTAACTTATTCGCTCTCAAAAAAGGACTAAACCTTTTCTTTGATCTAATACTATTTAGTAGAAACTGAAATTGTATATCTTTATCTAGGAAGTGATAGTAATTTACTGTGCTGACAAGATTAATACAATCTCTAAAACCAGAGAGTATCTTATTAACTATGAAAGCAGGGTATTTCTTTTGCCATAATTTATCTTCAGACTTCATCAAGTCTTTTTTAGTAAAGTTTATAGCATTAAGATAATCTTTTAATTCATAACTCATTTGAACTTGACCCGATCCATCAACTCAGTTAAACAAGCAACTAGGTTGATCTCCTGGTCAGCAACAAATGCTGACTTGTATTGCCAGTCAGCGATAATTAAAATAGCGATAGGTATTGTAGATGGTTCTAGACTTTGATATAATGTATCATATATCTTTCTAAAAATTTTAACAGGATCATTATCTAGGTTTTGAACAACCCATTTTCTCATGTCGCTAAACTCTTTGTTCTTTAGATGTGTTAGCAATGATTTTAGATTTTCGTCTGATACATTTACTAAAATACCAGCGTCTATTGTACCACTTACTGAATACCTTTGTAATTCATTTATTAGTTTTCTGAAATCAGGAAAGTGTTTTTTAATTAATTCAGCAATAACCTTTTCGTCATAACTAATATTCTGCTCTTTTAAAATATAAACTGCTCTTTCAAATAATTTACTTGCAAGTTTAGGTTTATCTTTAGGATTAATTCTAAATTCAATGTTTGAGAATCTACTATGTATTGGTTCAATTAATCTATTCTTAAAATTACAAGTAAGAATAAATCTACAATTAGCATGAAACTCCTCAATGAATCCTCTTAATGCAGGTTGTGTTGATTGTGGATTTAGATAATCTGCCTCGTCTAAGATTACAACTTTTTTACCACCAGATAGTGATACAGTTGAAGCAAAGTTTTTAATCTTATTTCTTAGAACATCAATACCACCTTCTTCAGAACCGTTAATCATTAACCAGTCACAATTCATTTCTTCACATATTGCTTTTGCAACTGTGGTCTTACCTATGCCTGGTGTGCCTGATAATAATAGATTAGATAACTCACCCTTTTTTACAAAAGACTTGAATAGTGTTTTTAAAGAATCAGGTAATATACAATCATCAATAGTCTTTGGTCGATATTGCTCGACCCACAAAAAATCTGTATTCATTACAGACCTACTTTGTTATTGTACTATCTGGTTCTAAAGCAATCCAATATTCAACTGGTAACTTTTTATTCTTAAAATGTGAGATTGATTTTGAGGATACTGCAACATCATAATCACCTTCCATCATTTTCATATTCTCTACTTTAAAATAGAAAGTATAATCTGCTGTTGCGTCTTTTCCAACTATGATTTCAAATGTGTTTGATGTATCATTCTTTTTATCACAAACTTTAAGAACTATATCACCACCTTTTGTGCCGACTAATGCTAAGTCAGGAGACTTTAATATGGCAGCCATCTTTAATAATTCTTTATAGTTAGATGATGACAAACTAAAGTTTACATCTGCCTCAGGCATATTAACTTCTTTTGTTGGTGATACAATAACAGATGGATCAGAATACCAATACTTAGTTTTTCTTGAACCCTCTGCTGTTATTAGCATGTTCTTATCATTTAGAGATACTTCAGGTTTATTGAATCCTGATAATACTGATAAAAATTCGTTTAGATCATATATGCCAAATTCTTTTGTAAATTGATCTGAGATTTTTGCCTTAGCAAAAATATTTCTCATTGTTGAGATTGTTGATAACTCATCGCCTTCTTTAATCAAGATATTAGTATTAATACCTGCAAAGTTTTTTAGAGTATCGATTGTGTTTTGATTTAATTTCATAATATATCTTCTTTCACTTTATTAATTGTTATAATATAATTATACTTTATCACGATAGGTAAGTCAAGCAGGTGGCGAAAATAATTCGCCACCATCTATTAATCAATTACTTGATGTCAATTGTTCGAGGTTTCTTTTCCTCTGGTACGATTTTCTCTAAGTCAATCAAAAGCATTCCGTCTTTAAGTTCCGCACCAATTACTTTGATATCATCTGCCAAAGTAAATGATCTTTTGAAACTTCTTTTTGAAATGCCTCTATGTAGAGATTCCTTCTCGTCCTTTTTATCACTCTCAACTGATTTAATAGTCAATTGATTATCAGCATATTCTATGTTGATGTCGTTCTTACTGAAACCAGCAAGTGCTACCTCAATCTGATAATTCAGGTCGTCTATTTTGTTGATGTTGTAAGGTGGATATGATACCTGTTTATACTCTAATGTATTGTTAAAGTGATCGAATAGGTCATCAAATCCTACTGAGAATGGACGTAAATCGTTCCATATAGATAGTCTATTTACCATTTTGCTTCTCCTTTATTAAGCGAGTTAATGTTTTGATACCTCTAGTGAGCGTATCATTTTTATTTATACGAGTTGGGTAGGCCTCACCCCAAATAACCCTACGGAATCTTACATCCTTTTCACTGCCTTGGTTCTATCCAGAACATTGCAATCTACAGCGCTATGGAGGCCAATTGGCTCGTATAATAAAGACCCGAATGATGGTGGTCCTTCGGGTCATCATTATACGGTAGTTTGTTTTGTCACGGAGTTAAACTACCAAACCTCACCGAATTAGGTGTCTTTGCGGAAGACACTCTACCTCTTATAATGTAAGGACTTACGAGCAGCCTTACATTACTATTTATACGATCAATTACGCTGAGTAAGCGTATTTAAATGGACCGTATAATTTTCTAATACCAGCAGCGATAATAGATTTAGTAGGTGTTCCTAGTCTATATGACGTACCTTTGTCGGTCTTGTTAATATAAACCATGTTACCTTCTGATCTTAATTGATCTATCATTGCTCTTGGCGATGTAAGGTCAAATCTATTTCTTAAAGTTTTCCAAGTCACAGACTCACCTTTTGAAAGTAAATTTAATACTTTTACTTTTTTAGATAATGTTTTTCTTGCCATTATATTTTCCTCTTTTTTCTTTAGTTGTTTCAAATTAAACATACGAGACATTAACAACCTAAAATATCTCATAATTCTCCTTTCAGCGCTTTTAGTTTACGATCCTTAATATGTCTTCGTATACCTTCTTTTTTCTTCTCACGCTTTATCTCAGATGGTTTCTGATAGTATTGTCTTTGTTTTAACTCTCTCATCATACCATCTTTAGTTAATTTTTTTTTTAAGACTCTTAGTGCCTTTTCAACATTATTATTTCTTACTTCTATTGTTATTGCCATATTAGTCTTTAAATTCTATCTCGGTTACATCTTGAACCCAGGCAGCAGGTATCGTAGATACATTACCAACTGTAAGTGTTCCGTCTTCTTCATCTACAATATAATCTGTAAAGATTATAATTTTTTCTTTAGTCTGAAGCAATTTATATCCTAATGATACAGGTCTAGCAGGTTTAAATATCATTGCTTTATTGATATCATGCCAACCAGCGTCACCAGTAGCGTCATGCCATTTAACTTCAACTAAAGGATAATCAGCAATTGTACCTTCTAGTTTTTTCTGTTTTTTATTCTTCGGTTCTTTTTTAGACATTCTCATAAATTCATTATAACATTTTTAGGTTGTATAGTCAAGCGTCAAGGGCGATTAATTTCGCCCTCAACTTTATTTGGTTATTCACTAGTTTTAGATTTAGTGACATCGCCTAGCGTTGGTAAAGTATAAGATCCTCTACCTACTCTGTAGGCTTTATCTTTTACTAACCAAGTTGGCCATTGTACCCCATGATTATCCTTCAAAGATATACAATCTTTTCTAGTAATCTTGGTAGTAAAACCTTGTTCATTTGCCTTCTTGACAAATGCTTCTTGATTTGGTGTTAAGTTTGCCATAATATTAATTCACTCCTTCCATTATTAATAATAACCTGGGCGAGTTTCCTCGCCCAAGCGGACTTACATTATGAATAGATTTTAGGTTACTCATTAGACCGAATAGTCCTCTTCACCATCCTCACTATCATCGGAATCTTGTTTAGACTCTTGAAGAATCTCTGCCTCTTCGGCTTTCTTTTTATCTTCAAGGATCTGTTCGGCACTAGCACCACTATCAACTTTAGTATATAAGTCAACAAAGGATGTCTTGGTACTATCATCAAATCTGTTAGTACAAACTTCTATTGCCTTCATTTTGTTTTTAAAGATTGCATATGCCTCAGCGATATGTACTAATCTTCTGGTACTGATTATCTCATCAACACCGCCATCTTTAAATGTTTTTCTGATAACATCTGCCCAAGTCACTAGATTATTAGCAAACTTGTCATCTGATTTGCCAGCAGACTTTAACTTAGTCGCAACAATTTTAACCTCGGTCTTATTACCAGGATACTCTTGTTCAAAAGTCACAGGAAATCTTTCAAGAAATGCCTCGTTAAGAACATTAGTACCGATGAATTTACCATCATCTGAACCTTGACCTTTAGTGTTAGCAGTAGCAACTACATTAAATCCGATCTTAGGTTTCACAAACTTGTTAATCTTTTTAACATAGATACCTGAACCCTCTAAGATAGGTTGTAAACACATGATCTTATTAGACGCAAGGTCAATCTCATCAAGAAGTAAAACAGCACCTCTCTCCATCGCCTCGATCACTGGACCATTCTGCCACACAGTTTGACCGTCTCTTAATCTGTAACCGCCAAGTAAATCATCCTCATCGGTCTCAATTGTAATATTAACTCTGATTAATTCTCTTTTAGCAACAGCACATGCCTGCGTCACAGCAAGAGTCTTACCGTTACCAGAGAGACCTGTAATAAAAACAGGATAGAACTTCTTAGATGTTATGATATTTTTAACATCAGCAAAGTTACCAAAGTTTACGAAATCTTTATCTTTGGCAGGAACAACATTATCTGTTAGCGAACTAACAACATATGCTGCCTTACTCTCATCTGAAATTTTAGTATCAGTTGTATCTTCAACCTGAGCATCATCAACAGAGTTGTCATTGACATTAAGAGTATAAACTCCTCTGTCAACTTTGAACTTGTCAGATTTCAACCACGAAGGATTTGAAATCTTGCCTTTATCAACTAGAGCATTAATCTCTGATCTAGTCACCGTATCTTTTTTGTAAGTATCTTTTAATACTTTGATAACGGATTTTTGATTCTCATTTAACTCAATCATAATGTATTGTCCTTTCTCACGTTAAACATAATATATGCTATCATAGTTTCGGTATAAAGTCAACCCCCTAAATAGCGTTGATTTTACTAGGTTAATCGGCATTATGCGATCCTCTTAATAAAATTTTGTAATAAAACCCTTGAATTTAGACGTTTTTTCATACCACTAGTAAACATCTTTTTAAGTGTTCTCTTATTGGTAGTGTTAGCGTCACCATCAAATACTTTGTTTTGAACTTTAGTATCTGATTTAACATAGAAATAAACATCATAACCTGTATTGTAGTCGGCAAGATACTTATCTCTAGTAAACATTCTTTTAGCAAGTGCCTCTTTAGCATATGGCACATGAAACGTATAAGATAATTCTCTGTACTTATTCACTAGAAAGAAACCGATAGTTTGTAGATCATATTTCTTTTTAAGATATTTTAATAAGTGATAAGTCAAATCTCTTTTTTCGTCTCTCCAACCATAGTGACATAGATGATATTTGTTGCCAAGTTTAATCATCATTCTATCACCTGATCTAGTAGGCATTGAATTAGCAGAGCCATCAGTTAAGGTAACAAGAGCAACCTTCTCAGTTTTGTAATCTGATTTAAACTTAGCGATAATACTATCCATCGCAATCAACGACTCATTTAAAGGTGTTGATGACATGTAATACTTAGCAGGAACAGATGGCACTCTATAATAACCTGGATCGTTGTATCTTCTTCTATAATCATAGTAGTCACCAAATGCAAGTGCCGATCTGTAAATATTCTGAGCACTTCTTTTAAATTCTGATTTAGATTGTTTATGTGAAAACAATTGAACTAATTTAGTTGTCTGGTCACATTGAGGCGTATTGTCAGTTAGCACAAATGGTGCACCTCTGTGATTAACATGTTTTTTATTTTTTCTTTCAGATAAACTAATATAACTATCACCATTGTTTACAAACTTGTAAACTGAAAAAGGTATATTGATTTTTCTACAAAATAAAACAAGGTTAAGTAATTGTTCAACAGTAGGTTTAATATGTCTTTGCATTGAACCAGACCAATCAAGTAAGAATATCATACCGTGATTTTTCTGATTAGGTATATTAGACATCTTTTTAAATATGTCTTCAGCATATTTGTATGAGTGTAATTTTAGAGGATCAATAATACCAGTTTTTGATATCGTTGATCTAGCATGAAGTTTAGCATTTTTCTTCATCTCAAATTCTTTAACAAGATAGTTTACAATATTAGAAGATTCTTTTAAAAACTTATCTGCCTCATTGTGAGCATATTTTAATCCCATTTTATCATCTTCAAATATGAAGTTTAGCATTTTCTTTAGCAAAGTCTCTGATATATTCTTTGTAAGGTATGATTATATTTTTAAGATTAACTTTTGGCAACTTAACATAAGCACGACTTGAAGCCTCATTGTCAACTTGTTTTTGAATTGCCTCATCATAATTTTGATTTGTGATAGAAACTATCTGTACATCACCATCAGCACCGTTAGCAGCAGCACCTTTTTCTGATTCTTCAATATCTTTTTTATCTGTCTCTTTTGTAGTCTTCTCATCTGGTACTTGTTGTTCTAAGAAATCATTTAATTTATCTTCGGTAGATTTATTAGAATCAGTATCAGTAGAATTGTCTGATTGATTATCTTGGTTGTCACCTTTTTGTTTATCATCACCTTCTACTTTTTTAGGTGTATAAGTCTTTTTAAGTTGTGGTTGTTTTTTTAATTCTTCTTTACAATAACCCAATATATCTTCAGCAAGTTTTTGTACATCAGCAAATGTTTTACAATCATCAACTAATTTTACAAAGTATTTTTCTTTATTATTAAAATTAAAATCTAAAGTTTTTGATGATTTGAAATACATATTGATCTTATCAATAAGTGTATAATCTTTTTGTAGGTCTTTATCTTTAGTACCAAAGAAGTTATCTTTGTACATCTTTTTAAAACCTAATAGATAATCTTTTGTAAGACCAGGGTATTTCTTTTGTATAAGTTTATCAATTCTAGCGTCTTCAATAACATTTACAAATGATCTAAATTCTTTTGATCTATCTTTCATGTTCATCCAACCATCAGATGGTGTATGTAAAGCATGAGATACCTCATGACCAACTAACATATCATAAACATGTTTTGATCTTTGTTCTTCTTTAAATATAGGGATTGTTAATATTCTATCTTTGACATCAAAAGAAGCAGTCTGTACAGCATTCTCTTGTACTTCAATATTTTCTGTTGCGAGAAGTTTAGCAAGTTGTGATGTATTTTTTTTCATAATGTATAACTTATGCTATCACCAATTGGCATAAAAGTCAAGCACTAAAAAAGCAAGTAAAATCAAGGGTTATTAAAAGAACAAAACAAGAACACTATTTTTTAAAGATAAAAGTCGGTTCAAATTTACGTCCTGGTACATCAGGTCTAGTATATTTGCCCATATATTGTTGTTTTTGTTTAGTTTCAGTAGTGTCTCCATCTAATGTAGAAACGGCACTACCACCTTGTTGTGTAGATAAAGATAACCACCATGTATCTGTATGTTCAAATCCCACTTCTTTTGCGAGATCAACTGTGTCTTCCTCAAAGGTCTTATACTGTTTTGTGTTCGCAACATTAAGAGCAAGGTATTTACCCCTCCTAAGCCCCTTGTATGCGTTAGCAATCGTCTGTTTTAAGAACTTTTCTTTCCACATATCACTTGTAGAAAACTTGATACTTGATTGTTCTGGTTCATCACCGTATGCTTCCCAACCGAAATAAGGTGGACTAGTAAATACAAAGTCTAGTGATTCATCTTCTGGTATAAATGTCTCACTACCTTGTCTGTTTAATGAATACTTTAAATGTTTATGTCCGAACTCATCTCTGATCTTTTCTAAACCCTCATATGTGGGTATACAAGGATCAGTACCAATATAATTAACACCAGCCGCAATTGCACCTAATAAACGACCACCATAACCCATACTAGGATCCCATACTGTACCTGCAACTGTGCCTTCAAGTGGACTGTCTTTATCTACAAAGATATCGTACATTGCAGCAGCAGCCGTAGGTCTAAAGTTAGATACCATTTGTGTGCCAGAGTATCTTCTTAACATTGATCGTACATCTGAATCTGTTATTTCATGAGCAGGTTTCTGTTTAAAAAATGTGCCAGTTAATATTTTATTTAAACCTTTAGATAAATGTTCTTCATCTTCCCATATCTCCATAGGTGTCTTCATTTTACCACACTTAATACCCCATGCGTGTTCCATATAAGACCATGCAAGATTAAGACCATGTGCTGATTGACCTATAATTTTATTCTTTCTATCTATAAGTGTATCTCTTTTAAAATTTATTAATTGATTAAATATCTCATTACGCCATTTAGTATCTGTTGGGTAATAAGGAAAACCTTTTTGTTTCCAACTATCATGAACTTCTTTTATATTCATATTAATAACCAATTATATGTTGCTCTCATACTTAATACTAGATACATAAACTCCATCAATGCTCTAGGCCAATCTTTATCTTTTAAACCAAAGTATATCCACATCACACAAGCTATGACACTAAATGACCAACCGACCCATTGTGTAGATATATTTGCGTTGGATAATATAGATACACTTATCATTGCTAATAAGAAACCTATCCATCGCCAACCGTTTATATTTCTAAATGATTTAATTTTCAAAATGTCATCCTCACTTGTCTTGCTAATACTGGTTCTTGAACCATATCTGATAAACAATCAACTATGGTTGCTTGTAAGTTTTCAAAATATTGTTTATTGTTTTCGTATGTGAAGTTATGAGCAAATGCTGTGTGTTTTGAATATGTGACTTTACCTGTTGCTAATAATTCTTCTCTTAGATGTTCGTCTAATGTATCAACGTAAGCATGAGTTATGTTATCTATATTATCTAACAATGCTTTATTATCTATAACTGTTGATCTACTAACTGATATTAATTTACCCTTAAATACAGATAATATACCATCATCAATATAATGTTTGTTATTCTCTGGTGGTATAGTGACAACTAAAGTATTATAATTATTAAGACTACCAAAAGATACGTTTCTACCAATTCTAGTATCTGCCTTAACCTTTGATCCTATTGATCCGTTACCTATTAGTGCAACCTTATCGTCATCTGTAATATATTGATTTATCCAATCAGCAGTTGATTGTGCAAATGGTTTAGTTGTTGTGACACCTATACCTCTTTTTTCACATTCACTAAGATTAACATTATCATATCCGTGTTGTCTTACTATAATCCATTCTAGATTAGGAAATGCTTTATATGTCTTCTCACCTACTTTTGTAAACTGTACCGATAAAACTTTGACATCTGGATTAACAAAGTCTAAACTATCATACTGACCGTGTGATTCCCACTTAAAGTTATCTAAAAAGTTTTCTGGTGCAAACTTGATATCTTTCTTATCTTTTAATACGATCATTTAGTATGCTTTCAAAGTCTTCATAATATTGTTTTTCACTAGGTAGTTTATCTAATAAATTGTTCTTGATTTTTTTTAACCATCTATCAGACTTTCTTACCTCTGCTATTTTATCATAAAATTCATCTTTTGTAAAGCACCTTTGCCATTTATCTGCAACCAATATATCATTGCTATCATAGTCTTTCCATACTAATGGTACTATGTCACATGCCAATGCTTCTGGATATCTACCTGTGACTGCCGTTTGATCTATCCAATTAAAACATAATGTNGNATAACTNTGNTCNAGATATCCNAANGTNNCTTTNANNGGTANCCATTTTCTTTCTATGCGANTACTTTAAATGGCCACCTACCTATGATAATAGATGATATGTCTTCGTTCTTGTTTATTGATTTAATTATATCTAATCTATCATCACCAGACTTTTGACCACCAGCGATTTTAGTTTTGTCTGAACCCCAATATATAAAATCAATATTTTTAGACGTAGGAAATCTAAACTGTTTCTGTATGTAATGGTATTTTAAAGCGTGTAGTCCTAGTTTAAAATCCATCTCATCTATTACTTGAAATGATTTTGGTTTTACTTGATTCTCAAATGTGTATGTCATGACCATCTTCTCATCAACACCTCTATCTTGTGTGAGTAATATAATCTGTTTATTGTTTAGATATTCGTAGGTCTGTCTTATCATGCTCTGAGACTTCTCTACATCTCTAGGGTGCATAGCATTTGCAAAGTATATGAACTCTTGTACAGCAGGAAAGATTATTACATCTGCTTCTTTGATAACATTATTATCTCTAACAGCACCTTTACCAAACGCAAAATTATAATAACTATATTGATGTTGTGGATTATTCTTTACATAATATCTAAATGCTTCATAGAATACATCCATACCATACTCTAAAACATCTGTATAGTTTACTTTTTTTCTTAGACTCGCAAAACATATCTTCATACATTACCACCTATATTCCAGAACAGTATATCACCCTCTAACTTATTTAGGTTCTGTTCTAACCACCACCACGCTTTTCTATCCCATGTGCCATTACAAGGAAAAGGTATCTCATAATCTGTCATCATATCATCAAACTCAAATCTTGTTTTATCTACGTTTATCGAACTTGATGTAATACTATGACTTTTATATTTGTCATATATCGTGCCAATATTGGATACTGTTATACTATGTGCTTGTCTATTTGAATTAGAGAATAGATCATTACCTGGTTTAAATGCTTGTATGATACCAGAACTTGTCACACCAGAACCTGCTGATATAACTAGATTATCTACCAAGTGTTCTTTAAATGTACTCTCTGCTCTTTCTTTTAAATTGTTTCTGTAATCTACATGATCGAAAGCATATGGTAACATCTGTATGTCTTTTCTTTTTGCATATGTTTGAACTTGTGCATAAAGTATTGCCATCATGTTAGGTTTTAATTCGTAGAACTCACATCCATTCTCTTTTGCCTTATCTAGTATAAATTGACTATAAGTTTTTGATGGTGCATATGCGTATATAAATTTTATACCTCTCTGTTTACATAGATAAGATAATGCCCAACCAGACCATGATCCGTTTACTGCAAGATGTATTAATGGATATTTAGGATTTAAGTTTTCTAGAAGTGCGTCTATACCTGCCATCTTACCCCAAGGTGGTAGTATATTACCGTCACCCATGAGATCGTCTCTTTTTACAAGTATCTTACGACCGTTTAAATGGTATTCCTCGACAGGTGTATTCAAGTTAAGCATACTATATTATAACAGATTACTGTCTCAATAACAAGCGCCTCACATCATCATTTGCCCATACATCGGCGACCAAATGTATTCTTATATCATCACCACCATTGATAGCAGTATGTGGTCTTCTGGTATCTAAGAACCAACACTCACCTTTTTTCATTGTGTGTACACATTCCTTACCATCGTTGTTCCAAGATGTAAACACCACCTTATTATTTGTCTTTAATGGTATATGAAATCTAATCATCTTACCATTTGTTGTACCCCATGTAGGATCGGTTTGATCTGTATGTCTTTTTAATTCACCACCACCTGGTTTCAATGTCATAAATCTAACTCTATCAAAGCGACCAGGTAGTTTATCAAGAAAGTGTTTAACTTCTTTTTCTAATTTACGATATAGGTCTGTCTGTATTATAGGTCTTGTCTCTTTATTACCTGCAATCTTATCAACATAAGTGCTGTCTTCACTAAAACCTAATAGAGATAATGCCTGCCAAGACTTACCCTTGTTATAATTACTATTATGATTTGTATATTCTAAATTCATACTAATTAATTGTTCAACTAATTTATCTATAATATTATGGTCAAACTCTAATTTTGTTTTTAGTATGTTTATATTCTCTGTCTCAGGCACTGGTATAAACTTTCTATTACCTTTATAATATACACCGATTATATCACTAAAGGTACTGACCTTTGTGCCTATCTTTTTAAATCCTGATTCTAATACTGTTTGTTTTGTACTAGTATCCTCTTCAAATATATGACACCAAACAGGTTCTTGTATCGTATCTAATATATTCTTTTTAGCATTTACTAATTTAGTTATCACTCTTTCATTAGGCAGAACAGTTGCTATCTCGGGACCTGCACCAAACATCTTAATTTTAGATGTGGTCTTAGATGTTCTCATCTCATAGATCATATCATCTTTTTCATATANGTTGCCNTTACTTAAAGATGTTGCCATGCNATTCTTTTTTGCTTTANTAAANGGACTAAAACAATATTTGTTATAACTCTCAAACTTATTTGTCCAATCAATAAGTGTATCTAATTCATAACCTAATTGCCACTTCTTCATCTTATTATTCTAACATCACTTTCAGTTTCAATCACAACTCTAGCACCACAGTTAAGTAATGGTTTATCATTACCACCATATATGACTTTACTATTACCTAGTATTTCTACCTCATGACAGTAAGTATTTTCTCTGCCTGATTTAACAGTTATGACAGGATCATTCTTGTCATGTTTTTTATTTGCTCTAATCACGTGCTGATTGACGTGTATAAATGTTTTTTTCTTTTTCATTTTTTCTACTATAACTCCCTTTACCTTTTTTAGGTTTCACCACTTTGTGTCTAAAGTTTTCCCATAATGTTTTAGCAAAGTTATTTCTTTTCTTTATCATTACTGCCTATCCAAATAGGTGGATTATCACCACCAACATCATAGTCGTGATATGATCCTTTTTTATATGTATCATAATCTGGTGTGGGTGCGTGACCTGTCTTACCATCTCTTATGTCTTCTTTAGTAAAAGCAGGTTTTCTACTTTTATCTAAACTACCAACATTTGTAGGATAACCAGGTTTTAGTTTCTGTACCTTACCACCCTTTTCTAGAAACCTTTTCATCATCTCATCTCTTTGCTCTTTTGACATCTTTGGTTTCTGGTCTGGATCATAGTCGTATATACTCATTTTGTTATCACACCCTCTCTTGCAAATTTTTTAACCATCTTCTTTCTTGCCTCTTCGGCTCTTTTTAGTTTGAACTTACTTACTAGGTCTGTAAATACATAACCATTCATATGTTCATTTTCATGTTGGAATATTCTTGCGTTCATTCCATGTAATACTTCCTCTACATCTTTACCATTCTCATCTGTATATTTTACATGACACCATTTAGGTCTTGTTATAGATAAGAATAAAAAAGGAAAAGATAGACAACCCTCTTTCATTGATGTTGTTTCTTCGCTGACATCATTTATCAGAGGATTAAATACTGATCTAACTCTACCATTGTCTATCTGTGGGTGACCACCCATTATAAACATACGAAAAGGTAAACCAACTTGATTTGCTGATAGACCTATACCACCATATTTTGCCATTGTATCATACATAACTTTTGATAACTCTACTCTATCTTTAAAACCTGCTTGTTGTAGAGTGTCATCATGAAAAGGTGCTATCTGCATTAGTAATCTAGGATCACTAGGTGGTATCATCTTTAGATATTTCTTTTGATCCTGTAAAAGTTTAGGGTCAATCTTTTCTGTAACCGTTTCTTTCTGACCTTTGATTACAGGTACCTTACCCTCGATAATCTTCTCATAATTCTTAGCAATTTCTTCTATCTTTTCTTTTGTTAATTTTTCTGCCATTATGCCATCCTCGTAAAGTTTTTATATTTCTCAAATTTCAATATACTAGGAAACTTGTCTAGTAAAGTATCGCCCTTGTGAGATATAACAAATACGTTTTCTTTTGCTAGTTTATTACTTAGTATTCTCATAAATTCATCTGTACCTGAAGCGTCAAGTGAACTATCAAATATTTCATCTAGTATTAATAGATTTGTATTAGTAGAGTTTTTAAGTTTAGCAATCTCTCTCCATGTAAATAGTATCGCTAAATCTATTCTTAGTTTCTCACCTTCACTAAACGAGTGATAATTAAACTCGTCTCTATGTCTGGACTTAATTGTTTCATTAAACTCCTCATCAAGAGTAAAA
>FUFK010056774.1_pt1 | contig 27294 bp, 30 predicted proteins | sample 1021851 | NCBI WGS metagenome assembly FUFK01 (sample SAMEA51879418, study PRJEB19060) | metagenome
ATATATAAGGAGAAACATTATGGCACATTTTGCAAAACTAGGAGCTAACGGAAAAGTTATTCAAGTGTTAACTATGGATAATGATAAGATGTTAAATGCTGATGGTGTTGAGGATGAAACAGTAGGTCAACAGTGGTTAGAAACACACAACAACTGGCCTGCACAAATGTGGATTCAAACATCTTACAACACATCTGGTAACAAACATCATTCAGGTGATAACTCAAAAGCATTTAGAGGAAACTATGCAGGCATAGGTTATGAATGGGACGAAGATAATCAAATCTTTTGGCCTAAAAAACCTTTTCCATCTTGGGTAAAAAATATGACAACTGCTGGTTGGGATTCACCAATTGGTGATGCTCCTGCATTAACTGCAGAACAACAATCACAAAACGAAGCTGGTACTAATCAATGGATTTATTATTGGAATGAATCAGGCCAGTCTTGGGACTTGACAGACGATTTAGCATAATTTAAAAAGGTATGTGGTATGCAAAAGAAAGTATTATCTGAAATAGCATTATATTATGGTGATGTGGCAATGCCTAAAGATTGGGACATTGACCGAGATAAATTATCAGGCGATATTTTACAATCAGTAATTAAAAACAAAGATTTTCCATTCTCACGAACTTGGGATATGTTAAATACCTATATGCGAGATCACGTTAATCTTGAGTATGGTTTTAGTTTAATCAATAAAGAAACGTGGGGTAATATTTATAAACCTAGCGAGACCACAATTCCTTTATTAAATATAGATCCAGTGGATTTACGAAACTCTCCAGATTACACATTGTTATATGGCGTTAAAGTCAAAGATTGTAGTGTTAGAATACACTATGAAGATAACAGACGTAAAGGAAGAAGCTGGGATATACCACTGACTAATAATAAATTTATTATGTTTCCATCAACTAATATGTATTATTTAACTAACAATCAAAAGGATAGTTTAAACTTTGTGCAAACTATAACATATGAATATATCTAATTACTATTGGTATTTTAAAAGTGCACTCACACCAAGATTTTGTGATGAAGTAATACAATATGCTAATGCACAAAAAGAAGTTATGGCTAGAACAGGTGGGTTTGGTGAAAAAAAATTAAATAAACAAGAAGTATTAAATATGCAAAGAAAAAGAAAGTCAGATTTAGTATGGCTTAATGACCCTTGGATATATAAAGAATTACACCCATACGTTCACGAAGCGAATAGAAATGCCGGTTGGAACTTTGATTGGGAAAGATCTGAATCTTGTCAATTTACAAAATATAAATTAAATCAATATTATGATTGGCATTCAGATGGTTGGCCAAAACCCTATGATCGACCAGGAAATCCAGAACACGGTAAAATTCGAAAACTATCTATGACTTGTCAGTTAACAGATGGTTCAGAATATGAAGGTGGTGAATTAGAATTTGATTTTAGAAACTATGATCCACATATGAGAGACGAATCAAAACATAGAGTACAATGTAAAGAGATATTACCAAAAGGATCTATTATTGTATTTCCTAGTTTTGTGTGGCATAGAGTTAAACCAGTAACATCAGGNACAAGATATAGTCTTGTGGTATGGCATTTAGGGAGGCCTTTTAGATAATGTTTATAAATAGTTATTTTCCAACTGTAATATGGAGTGAAGAAAAACCAGAGTATGTTAAATCATTAAACAAAGCATCTAATAAATATATTAAAGATGCAAGAACAAGAGAGAAAAAATTTATAAAAGAACACGGTGACTTTGGAAGAAGTTATCATTCAACACCACTTACAGCTGACAATGATTTTTTAGATTTTAGAAATTATGTTGGTCAAAAATCTTGGGAATATTTAGATCACCAAGGTTATGATATGTCACAATATCAAACTATGTTTTCTGAATTATGGGTACAAGAATTTGCTAAAAAAGGTGGTGGTCATCACTCTGCACATATACATTGGAATCAACATGTATCAGGTTTTTATTTTTTAAAGTGTAGTGATAAAACATCGTTTCCAATCTTTCACGAACCAAAGACTGGTGCAAGATGTACAAAATTAAAAATGAAACCAGATTTAAAAGGTGTATGGCCTGGTCATGAACAATTTCATTTACGCCCAAAACCAGGAACATTAATTATATTTCCAGGTTATTTAGAACACGAGTATGCAGTAGATTTTGGTAAAGAACCATTTAGATTTATACATTGGAATATACAAGCAGTGCCAAAAGAAATGGCTAAAGATGTTTAAAGTAAAAAGTAATTTTTTTAAAAAAGATGATTTTAATAAAATGAAATATATTGTTACTCACCCTAATTTTAATTATTTTTTACAAACTTCGGTAGTAAAAAAAGATGATAATATTTATTTTAGTCATATTTTTTATAATGATGAAGAAATAAAAAGTCCTTTTTACAAAGACATTGTAATACCATTTATTAATAAATTAAAAATTAAAAAATTGTTAAGATCAAAATTAAATTTGTATCCTAAAACACATGAACAAATTATTCATGGTTTTCATACAGACAGACCAGATAAACATAATGTTGTTTTATTTTATTTTAACACAAACAACGGTCAAACATTATTTAAAAATAAAAAAATAAATTCTAAAGAAAATAAAGTTGTAATATTTGATGGTTCTTTAGAACACTCTAGTACGACTTGCACCGATGAAAATTATAGAATCACTTTAAATATAAATTATGAGTTTTAAAAAAAATAAATATACAATTATTCGCCAAGCAATATCAAAAGATTTAGCGGCTTTTGTTAGAAATTATTTTTGTATGCAAAAACAAGTTTATGATACTTGTAAAGAAGCTAAATATTTTTCTCCATTTGAAAATATACTTGGATACTATGAAGATCCAGTAAATGGTCAAATACCAAATACTTATTCTGCTTATGGTAATATTGCTATGGAAACTTTATTACTTAAATGTCAACCAGGTATGGAAAAAGCTACAGGATTAAAATTATATCCAGCTTACACTTATGCAAGAATATACAAAAAAGGTGATGAATTAAAAAGACATAAAGATAGATTCTCTTGTGAGATATCTACTACTATGAATCTTGGTGGTGATGATTGGCCTATATATTTAAGTCCAAATGAAAATGTAGGTATACCGGATGGTAAAAAAATAACTACTGTTAGCCAAGCAAAAGGTGTTAGAGTGGATTTAAAACCTGGTGATATGCTAGTTTATTCTGGCTGTGAGCTAGAACATTGGAGAGAAAAATTCAAAGGCAAAGAGTGTGTACAAGTTTTTCTGCATTATAACAATCGTAAGACTCCGGGAGCGAGGGATAACATGTTTGACAAGCGTCCACATTTAGGTCTTCCTTCCTGGTTTAAACGATGATATAATTCTTAGATGGAGGCAGGGCACCACCACATACCCCCTGTCTCCTTTTAAGGATTATATTATATGTATTTTGGAGGAACACCCTTTGCAGCGTCTCCTTTTGGAGATCCCGGTTTTAACCCTAACGCTTTTGTTAATGTTACTGGTTCTAGAATAAACGAATCTACTGGATCAGTTACATTAGTCGGTAAGGCTAATTTTGCGGTAACGGGTAGTAGAGTAAATTTCTCAATAGGTAATACTACAATTATAGAAGGTGTTGGTGTTATAGTTACACCTGACGGATCACAAGTTAATATTTCTACAGGTGATCCAACTATTGTAGCTAAAGCTGTAACTGCCATTACAGGAAGCAGAGTAAATTTAAATACAGGCACACCTACTTTTGCTTCTAAATATTCTGTAACAGGAAGTAGAGTAAATTTAAATACTGGATCACCAACTATAGTTGGAAAAGCAGTTGTTGAACCTGATGGCTCACAAATTAATTTAAATACAGGTGATGTAACAATATCTGCAGATGCGGTGGTATCTGTAACAGGTAGTAGAATAAATTTAACAATTGGTAATGCTGATGTAGCAGCAAATGCAACAGTATCTGTAACAGGAAGCAGAGCAAACTTATCTTCTGGAACAGTAACAATAACTGCGGACGCTACAGTTTTACCAACAGGATCTAGAGTAAATTTAGCTACATCAGATGTTTTAATTAGAAAATGGGATGGTATAGTGCCGGGAGTTTCAATGACTTGGGATAGCACAAGCTTCCCAACAGCGAGGTAATAAATGTATTTTGGAGGATCGTCATTTGCAGCAGCACCATTTGGAAGTTCTGGTGGTATTAGTATTAGAGCTGCAGTTACTGGTAGTAGAGTAAATTTAAGTTCAGGTTCTCCAGTTATAATTGGTAAAGCTCTTGTTGTTCTTACAGGTAGTAGAATAAACGCAACAATTGGTAATGTTACNACTANANNTNANCAAACNAGTGNCNGTAACNGGTAACAGAATAAACCTTGCAACAGGCACGGTAGATGTGATATCATGGAACCCGGTTCCCCCAGGGGTGAATCAAACATGGGTCCCTATTGACCCACTAAACCCATAGGAGAAATATGGCATCAAGNACGTCNAGTGATTTAAAACTAGAATTAATNACAACAGGTGAAAANTCTGGTACCTGGGGTACAATTACAAATACAAATTTACAGATATTAGAACAAGCAGCTAGTGGTTATATTGCTGTTGATGTTGCATCAAGTGATGTGGCTTTAGCTTTATCAAACCATGCTGTATCAAACGGTAAAAATTTATACTTTAAACTTACAGGAACTTTAGCTGCAAATAGAACAGTTACTATGCCTGACTCTGCAGAAAGAGTATTTATTGTAGAGGATGGAACTACTAGATCTACAAGTAACTATACATTAACAATTAAAACAGTATCTGGCACAGGTGTTGCATTACCAGTGGGATCTAAATGTCTAGTATACTCAGATGGTACAAATGTTAATTTAGGTATAAGACAAAAAGGATATTACACACCTACAACTGCATATACTGCTGTAGACGGTGATCAATTATTAATTGATACATCAGGAGGCGGTATTGGATCAGCAATTACTATAACTTTACCAGCATCACCAAGTGTAGGATCAGAAGTAACTTTTATTGATAGTGGTGCTAACTTTGCATCAAACAATTTAACCATAGCTAGAAATGGCTCAAATATTTTAGGTGCAGCCTCTAATTTAGTTGTGTCAACAAACGGCGCTGCCTTTACATTAGTATTTGTAAATGCAACAAGAGGCTGGGCATACAAAGATAAAATATAGGAGCACGGACCATGGCTCTAGTAGAGTACAAATTTAAACCCGGCATAGATAAACAAAATACCGAGTCAGGAGCAGAAAACCGTTGGGTTGATTCTGACAACGTAAGATTTAGATATGGCCTACCAGAAAAAGTTGGTGGTTGGTCCTCTCTCGTAACAGACACAATAGTAGGTGTAGCAAGAGCACAACATGCTTTTGTTGATATTGCTGGTAATAGATATGTAGCTATTGGAACAGATAAGTTTTTATTGTTATACTTTGAAGGTAAATTGTATGACATCACACCATTAAAAACAACTTTAACAAGTGCAACTATTGCAACTACAAATGCATCACCAACATGCACAATTACAAAGTCTGGACACGGACTATCTGTTGGAGATATAGTACAACTTGATAGTGTTACATTACCAAGTGGTACAGGTTTTAGTGCATCAGATTTTGAAGACAAAAACTTTCAAGTAATAACAGTTCCAACAACAAGCACATTTACAATAACACAATCATCTAATGCTAGTGGTACAGTATCAACAGGTGGTAGTTTAAGTATTAAACCTTACGAGCCTGTAGGACCAAGAGCACAATCATATGGTTATGGTTGGGGTATTGCTGGTTGGGGTAGTGGTAACTGGGGTGAAGCAGCAGCTGCAACTGATGTAACACTAGAACCAGGTTTATGGTCATTAGATAATTTTGGACAGGTATTAGTTGCAACAATAATGAATGGTAAAACTTTTACATGGAACGCTGGAGCATCTACACCGTTAGAGACGAGAGCTTCTACAGCAACATCAGGATTTTCTACAACCAATAATCCAACAGCAACAAGAGTTAGTTTAATATCTCCAACAACTCGACACTTATTACACTTTGGAACAGAAACAACTATTGGTGATACGACTACACAAGATGATATGTTTATAAGATTCTCGGATCAAGAAGATATAAATACATTTACTCCTTCAGCTATTAACACTGCAGGAACTTTAAGATTACAAGATGGTACAAAAATTATAGGGGCTTTAAAAGCAAAAGAAGTTATATTGGTTTGGACTGATAATGCTTTATATACCATGTCATTTATAGGAGCACCTTTTACATTTAGACTAGATCAAGTTGGTACTAACTGTGGATTGATAGGACAGAATGCTGTTGTAGAAATAGATGGATCTGCATTTTGGTTAAGTTCAAAAGGTTTCTTTCTTTACGATGGTACAGTTAAATCCATACCATGTAGTGTAGAAGATTTTGTTTATGATAACTTTGATACAACAAAAGGTCAACAAGTTGCAGCAGGATTAAATAATTTATTTACAGAAATTACTTGGTACTATCCAGCGTCTGGATCTGAATACAATGACAAATATGTTGTGTTTAATTATGGTGAATCAGCAGGTGTACCAGGTGGTGTTTGGTATACAGGAACAGAAGCCAGAACAAGTTGGATCGACTCAAACGTTTATCCAAACCCTTTTGCAACAAAATACGATTCTACTGCAGACGGTACGTTTCCTGTAATTGTAGGTCAAGATGGTTTAGGTCAAACAACTTATTTTGAACATGAAGTAGGAACTGATCAAGTTAATCCAAATGGAACTACAACAACTGTTACATCATTCATACAATCGTTTGATATAGACTTAGAACAAAGACAAAGAAATGCACAAGGAAGAGCATCGGGTCCTAAAATATCAGGTGAGTTATTTTTAGCTATGAGAAGATTTGTGCCTGATTTTAAAACACTTGCAGGTAATGCAAAGGTAACTCTAAATGTAAAACGATATCCACAACAAACATCTAGTCAAACAGCTTTGAGTCCTTTTACAATTACATCTAGCACAGATAAAAAAGATACAAGAGCTAGAGGCAGATCTGTTAGTCTTAAAATAGAAAACGATTCATCTAGTGAGTCTTGGAGATTCGGCACATTAAGATTAGATATACAAAATGATGGGAGAAGATAATGGCAAAGATAGCAATTAGAATACCAGAACCAAAAGAACAATATGATTTTTCTAACCAAAAACAAATAAATCGTGCATTAAGTTTGATGAAAGAACAATTAAATTCAACATTCTTAGACGAGATAAAACAGGAGCAAGAGAGATTCTCTTGGTTTTTAAGTGGCTAATATATATACAAATTCAAAGGTAGATTTAACAAGCACAGCTGAGACTGTTGTTTATACAAGTCCAGCAGCAAGTACATCTACAACTGCAACAACTAGTATAATTAAATCAATACTAGTATCTGAAGACTCAGGTAACGCTGACAGTATAACTTTGACATTAACAGATACTTCTTCAAACGTGTTTAGTTTGTTTAAAACAAAGGCTATTTCAGCTAATGCAACAGAGGAATTGCTAACACATCCTCTTGTTATTACAGAGGGAGAGGTTATAAAAGCAACAGCAGCATCAGGAAATAGGTTACATATTGTATTTTCTGTGTTACAAATAACAAGGGATTAATATGGCATTTACAGAACCACCATCAGTTAGATACGAAATAATTAACGGTAAAAAAGTACCAGTAGTTGAGTGTGAAACTGAAGTAGTATTAAGAAATAAAAAGACGGGTCATGAGTATAACTCTGATAAAGAGGCAGAGGATGATATTGCAGATCCAAATACAGACACTGTATACGAAGATGTAACAAGATCTGTAAAAATTAAAGTGGCAGACATGCCACCATTAGGAGCAGGATCAGACGAGTAATGGCTATAACTAGAACACAACAAGCAAGACAAATGTTAAAAAAAGGTAGTAAGAAACCTGTTGTACAAGGTGGTGTAGATAACTATCTTGGTGATCAACCACAAGTTGTTGTACCTAGAAAATGGCAATCAGGTCCTAATAAACCACCTACAGAATTAGCATACATTACAGAAGCAGAAAAAAAATTATTATTAAAAGAAGACATACATGGATCACTAAAAGAAGGACCTAATAAAGGTCCTGGTGGTGTTATGTCATTAGATAGTTTTGGTGATATAGGTGGCGGTCAAGCTGGGTCAGATGTTTCAAGAGATACTGATAGAGGTATAGATACTGGTAGAGACGATAAAACAACTTTTTCTAATGTGAAAGCAGGATCAGGAAGTTATGAAAGTAGAATATTTTCTCCTGCTGATGAAAAATTAGCAGAACAAAGATTAGAAACTATAAAACAAAATGAAGCAAAAAAAGCAAGACAATTTACAGCGCAAGCTAAAGAAAAAAGAAGTCTTCTTAATAAATTAAAAAAAGTTGGTCTTCCTACACAAAAAGCTCTTTATAGCATTTTTCCAAATAATCCTAAAACAGAACTTAGATATTTAGCTGATTTAAAATTTAGAAATCCAACTGCATTTGCTGAACTACCGCAAGAACTAAAAGATATATTAGCAGAAACTGAAGATCCAGCAAATGAATTTTCATCATACAAAGATTTTGATAAGTTTTCTTTTGATGATTTTAAATCTTTAACAAACTTTCAACCAACAGATGGAATGACCTTTGCAGATTATGCTGCAACTTATGCAGGAGCACCAGGGTTAAAATATTCTGGTAATGTGGGTAATTTAGAAAAATTTGTAAAGGGTGTAGATGAATTTGGTAGAACCATGTATGGTTACAGAGAAAAAAGAGATAATGGTTCTGATCAAGGAACTGAATCCGAACTTGAAAGAAGATTACGATTATTAGAAGAACAAAACAAACAACAACAACAAGCTGCAACAACTTCCACTCTTCCTATGTTTAGATTTATGAACCGTGGTGGTATGGTTGAAGATGCACCTATGGGTGGGATCATGGATCTTGAAACAACAAGACAAATGTTATTTGTAGGTGGTTTAGCAAAAAGTATTGGTAAAGGTTTAAAAAGTATTACAAGAGGAGTTAAAAAAGTTGCTAAGTCACCATTAGGTAAAGCTGCAATATTAGGAACGATTGGTTATGGTTTAGGTGGTGGTTTTAGTGGTGGTTTTTCATTTAGTAAATTACCAGGTGCTAAGTTTTTTTCTAATATGACTTTACCTAAATTAATAACAGATAATATGACAGGTTTAAAAGTTGCCGGCTTATCTGGATTAGCAGGTCTTTTATTAGCTAACGTTGGTAAAGACGATGACGATGATTTTGATATAGAAGAGTATTACAGAACAGCAGGTATAGATATACCTCAAAATCAATATAGATTTTTAGCAGAAGGTGGATCTACAGAAAAAGAACCAGTTGCTAAGAAAACTATGCCATTACTAGATTTAGAAGGACAAGAGATGGATTTTAGACAAGATGGTGGTTTTGTGCCAATAGGTAGAATGGAAAAGGCAGACGATGTGCCTGCAAGACTCTCAAAGAATGAGTTTGTATTTACAGCTGAAGCAGTTAGAAATGCTGGTGGTGGGGATGTGGACAAAGGTGCAGAAGTTATGTATAATACTATGAAAAACCTCGAAGCCGGAGGTGAAGTATCAGAAGAAACGCAAGGCTTAGAAGGCGCACGTAATATGTTTCAAACATCACAAAGATTAGGAGAAGTCGTATAATGGCTACAGATACAGTAATAAACAGGCCCGCGCCATTTGTAGAAGATATAGGTAAAAATCTAGCAGAACAAACGGTTGCACAAACACAAGTACCAGTTGTAACAACAGGTTTAGCTGGACTTGGAACAATGGCTCAACCAACGCAACAAGCGTTTGAAACAGCAGAACAATTTAAACAAAGACAAGATTTATTTGGTGCACAACAAAGAGCTGCACTAGGTTTTGAACAAAGACAACAAGCATTATCAGGATTAAAACAACAAGTTGCAGGTCTAGATCCATTACAGCAACAAGCACAACAAAGAGCTGTGGCAGGTTTAGGTTCTTTTCAACCATTCTTAACACAAGCACAACAACTATCAGGAGCAGGAGCTGGCACAGGACCACAATCTGTTCAAGCTTTTATGTCTCCTTATCAACAACAAGTTATTGACACAAGCTTATCAGAGTTTGATAGACAGGCAGCTATCAACAGACAAACAATAAGAGATCAAGCAGTCAGATCGGGCGCATTTGGTAGTGGTAGAGAAGGTGTTCAATTAGCGGAACAAGGAGCACGTACAGCTGAAGCAAGAGGTAGATTACAAGCTGGATTACTATCTGATGCATTTAGAGATGCAGTGAGTAGAAGACAACAAGCAGCTGCAGATCAAATGACTTTTGCACAAGCGCTACCACAATTTCAAAGAGCAGATGTTGCAACTTTAGGTGGTCTTGGATCATTAAATCAAGCGTTAGAACAAGCTAGATTAGATGCTACAAGAGAAGCTACAAGAGCAGCAGCGTTCATGCCACAAGAACAAGTTGATAGATATGCAGATATCGTAACTGGAATTATGGGTGGTATGAGAGGACAAGGAACTCAAACAACTAACAGAGCAGATCCAGGTCTTTTACAATCAGCCCTAGCGGCAGCAGCTACAGGATTTGGAATCTACGATAGATTTGCAGGGAAATAATGAACAACAGAGTTTTAAAAAGACCAATGTTTAGGATGGGTGGTTCTTCAAACGAAGGCATTACATCTGGTTTAGGTAGAGTTGGATATGCAGAAGGTCCATCGAAAGAAGGTATAAATGAAGATGTAACTAGTGCAGCATTAAAAGTAATGATGCAAGGACAGTTTCCCAATATGTCAGACTCACAAGCTAACGCTATGATAACTCAATCACAAGCGTTAAAAGGCAACGAACTTGCACAAGAAAGAATGTTAGGTATGGATTACAATATAGATGCAACTAAAGCTATGATGGAAAATTTACCTGAGTATATGAAAAAACAAGAACCAAAAGAAATGCCTGATAATGATTTTAGTAGGTTCATGATTAACTTTGGTTTGAATCTTGGTACAACATCACCACGTGGTAATTTATTAACGACTGCTTTAGCAGCGGCCCAAGGACCAACACAAGAATATTTTAAAAGACAAGATGCAAGAGATTTAATGGAAAGACAAGATGAACAAAACGAAAGAGAAAGACAATCTGATTTATTTAAAACTATGTTGTCTAGTAATGTTAATCTTTCAAAAGCAAAATATGATGCAATAACTGCAAAAGATAAGGACCCTGAAATCATAGAAGTATTTAGTAAGAGTGCGAACGATGGTAGAGGTGGTACAATATTTGTAACATTAGAAGATCTAATCAAAGATATGCAGACTACAAAAGACTTTATACCAACACCAAAAACAGAAGACGGTGATACACCTGCTAAAATAAAAGTTGCAAACGATGTTGTTCAAACAACCTCAGATATTATAGCTAAAAAAGCTCAAATAGAAAAAGCTAAAAACGATCCTAATTTTACAGGTGATTTAAAACAATTAGAAACTGATTTACAATTGTTAAAAACTAGAATCTCAACATTGACTAAAACAGATCCAATAGCTTTAGCTATATTAAACGATCCAATAGAAGTTCAAAGAATATTAAGAGCAATCAAAGCACAACTTGTAAGAGAGAACCCAACTAAATATCCAGGTGGTGTGGATGGAGAAAATTTACAATTACTTGAAGATGCTAAAACTGAGTTTGAAGCGTTCTTTGGATTACAACAAATGGCAGAGGGTGGTAGAGCTGGATATCGAATGGGTGGTGGTGCTGACATGGGTCAAATGCCAGAAGATCAAAACGCACCAAAGATAGACTTTGATACTTTAAGAGCTAGATTACCAAAAGAAATTACAGATGATATTGTAAGATTAATTGCAGCTAGTCCAGAAGCATTTGAAGATTTTGCAGTAATTCAAACACAACAAGACGTAGACTTATTTAATCAAAAATACAACGTAGAATTAGTTTTACCAGCGGAGGCATAAAATGGCCGATACTGCCTACGAGCGATATTTAAAAGATACCGGACAAACAGACGATCGAAAAGGTTTAGATCAAGTAAAAGATGCTTTCTTTACAGCAGTACAAAATTTAGGAGAGCCTAAACCACCAGTTAAATACTTAAAACCATTATTTCCTGACAAAGATGAAGAAGGTAAATTTAAAGATACAAGTGCTATACGTGCAGCTTTATTTTTAAACCCTAGTCTTAGAATTACTACTAGTAGGGCAATAAGTCAAAAATTAGGCAAACCTACAGACATTATTAAATATTTAGAAAGTCAAGATGATAAAGATTACATATCTGGATTAGATGAATTTAGAAAAGGTATAGAGTCTGGTACATATGATTTAGTATCAGGGGTTAGCACATTATTATTTAGCGGTACAGACCTAGCTTTGAATACAGATTTTCAAACTAAGTTTGAAGAAATAATGAAAGATAAAGAACCATCTAGACCTGAAACATGGCAAGGAGATGTTGTAGGTTTAATGACTCAATTTGCTGTACCTGGAACAATCATACAAAGTATTGTTAATAGAATACCAAAAGTAGCAAAAGTTAAAAAAGCTATATCAAATATAAAAGGTAGTAAAAAAAGAAAAGTAAGTAAGATAGCTTCAAGAGCTGTTGAAGGTGCAACTATTGTAGGCGCAACAGATTTTATTGCATCAGAACCTGGTAGAGAATCTTTTTTCTTTGAACCAGAATCAACAGAGGGTTTAACAGGTAAAAAGAAAGCTGCAGCTACATTAAGAAACAAAATAAAATATGGACAAGAAGGAACACTAGTTGGTGGTGGTTTTCCTCTTGTAGGTAAAGGAATGCAGCTAATGTATAAATATGGTCTTAAACCACCAGTAAGAGTTACGGCAAGTGTAGGAGCAAAGGCAATAGACAACGCTGTATTTAAACCAATAATATATTTAGGATCTACTAAAATTGCAAAACCTATTGTAAGTAATGCATCAAAAGCAATTACAGGTACAAGTAAATTTGTTTTATCAACAGCAGCAAAAGGTTATGTATCTGCACGTTCAGGTAAACTTGTAAAACAATTACCACCATTTGAAGAGTGGAGATTATTTTCTACAGCATCACCTGTTAAAGAAGAACGAGCTATAAAAAGTTTAGATAATATTTTATCTTATCTTAGATCATACGGTAAACTACCAAAAGATATTGAAGGTATAAGTGAATCTGCAATGCTTTACATAAAAGCAAGAGCTAGAAGAATAGATAGAACTATGGAAGGTTTAGAGAAAAAGGCTCATGCTTTAGCTAAACAATTTGAAAACAACTATAACAAAGGTGATAGTTCTCCTGCTTTACAAAAATATTATTTAGATCAAATAGAAGAATTTTTAAGAGGACAAAGAAAGTTATCTGATTTGCCTACAGATTTGCAATCATTATCTTCTGATCTAAAACTACAAGTAAAAAATACTATGGCTGAGTTTAAAAAACTTTTACCTAAAAGTAAAAAAGCAGATGAATATTTAAAAGACTTAGAAAACATAGAAATAAACAGAGTAGGTAGTTATTTAGTTAAATCTTTTTCAACATTTACAAATCCTAATTATTTGCCAGATAAAAACATAATGACTAAAGCNGTNGATTATTTAGTTAAAAATGTAATNCTTAAAAATAAATCAATGCGAGANGATGCNTTAAGATCTTACCCNAATTTAAGTGCATCTGATGCTTACAANCAATCAGCAGAAAATTTAGCAGAAGCAATATTAAGAGCTGGTAGAGCAGATGGCAAAAACCCTCTTGATCAATTAAAGAAAATAGGGACAGAATTATTAAAAAATAAAAAATATAAATTTTTAAAAACAGGAGAAGAATTACCTATAGCNATAAAACAATTATTAGGTGAGGAAAAAAATTTAAAAACTTCTGTTGCTACAACTATATCTGAATTAATATCTGCATCTGCAAACAAAAGAGCATTTGATGCCATAGCTAGATCAGGCATAAAAAATGGTTGGTTGTTTAGAACTAAAGATGCTGCAATATTTTCACCANGAAANTATGTTGATGCACAACAAATAACAAGTGTTCCAAGATTAGGTAATGTTTTAAAATCAGATGTTTTAAATCTATATGCATCACCAGAATATGTGCAAGCTTTCAAAGGTGTAGGTAGCACGCTAGATAATCTATTAACAATACCTGTATACAGAGAAATTATGCAAGGTAAAATAGCTGTTCAAATTGGTAAAACTTTATACTCACCACAAACACAAGTTAGAAATGTATCATCTGCATCGTTCTTTGCATTAATGAATGGTCACATAGGTGGCAAAGCAAGTGTTACAAACGCAATGAAAATTGTATTAGATGATATTTTTAAAGCAGGTAAGGGTGGGGTTGATGAAGTAGAATTAAATAAATATGTAGAAAAATTAATTAGACTCGGTGTATTTGATGAAAACGTAGTTCAATCAGAATTAAAAGCTATTATGGATCAAATAAAAAACAATACAATTAGAACGTCTGATCAATTATTTAGTAAATTAATTAAAATGACACCTACGGATAAAGTTGCAAGATTATATGCAGGTGGTGATAACTTATGGAAACACTATGGTTATGAGTATTACAGATCACAATTATCTCAAGCTTTAAAAAATATAGATGATGTTAAAGAATGGTTTAAATATATGGGTAGACCTTTTGATGAAATAAGACTTACTGGCAACATAAAAACTTTTGATGATGCATTAGATGAAGCTGCAGCTTATCTTCTTCGAAACACTTATCCAACATATAGTAAGGTACCACCATCAATACAAAATTTAAGAAAACTACCCGTGGGTGCTTTTATATCGTTTCCAGCAGAAATACTTAGAACAGGTGCAAATATAATGATGATAGGATTAAAAGAAGCTGCACATCCTAATCCTGCTATAAGACAAATGGGTTTACGTAGATTGTTAGGTGCGTTTATTACATCTTCTGCTGCAGGTAAAGGTTTTTCAGAAATATCACAATTCTTAACAGGTTCTAATCAAGCACAATGGGAAGCATACAAAAGATCAGCAGCAGCACAATGGGATTCAAGATCTAACTTACTTGCAATTAAAGGATGGAAAGATGGTGAGTCTGCTGCAATAAACTTCTCATACTTTCAACCCTATGACTCGTTGTTTGCACCATTTGAAGCAGCGTTAAAGCAGGCAAACGATCAAAAATTAAATCCACAAGAAACAGAAAAATTTGTTTTAGATTTAATGTTTGCAGATGATGGACCAGTGATGACTTTCTTAGAACCATACATTACAGAGCCTATTGGTTTCGATAGATTTATTGATGTAACAACTAGAAACGGTCGAAAAGATCAAGGTGGAACAGTATATACACAATCAGATGATTTAGGTGACAAGTTTATAAAATCTTTTTTATATATTTTAGATGGTGTTAAACCTGGTGTTATAACCAGTAGTGAAAAAATAGCTGGAGCTCTTGGTAAAGATTTAACAAAAGGTGGTAAACCATTAAACTTAAAAGATGAATTACTTGCTTTGTTTGCTGGTACTAGAATTATTAGAATAGATGTAAAAAAAGATTTAAGATTTAAAGCTGCAGAACTTAATAGATTATTAAGAGCTGTTGATGAAAACGAACAATTTTATAATGTTAATAATTATCAAAACAATACTCCAGATAAACTAATTAAAACATACGAAGAAATGCAAGAAGAAGCATTTAGACTTCAAAAAGATATGTTTATTACAATACAAGATTTAAAACTTTTAGATTTAAGTTCAGGTAAAATAGATGAAATATTAAGAAAAGCGGGTGTGTCAAGAAGATTAAGAGCTAACTTAGAAGCAGGAATATTTACACCTGTAAACTATTCAAGAAAAAGATTTGAAACAAAAGTTGAAACTATACAAAGAGAATTAAGAAAAATGGGAGACGAGAATGTTACTTTCTTTTTAAATAGATCTTTTGTTTTTCCAGAGTCTGGATTAGAAAGANTNAAAGGNAANTATACTGATAAAAAATTNTTTACAGAAAAATANGANCCTAAAGAAAANTTTTATTTATTAGATAAAGATGGNCAATTAATATTTNATGAANATGGTAATCCTAAATTACAAGAAGNNTTTTTTCAAAAGACAATTAAAAAANATTCCACCATTTATTNAATATGGANTAGATCAAGTATTNAGTCCTTTTAGTTTAAGTTCAANAGCACCANTAAATGCACCTGAAGTTAATACNAGTTTACTTGCACAANCACCANNNGTNAACCAAAATACAGGATTGACAGACACNCANACAGCNNTACTATCACCNNNAGAACANNNAATNGCAAAGAGAACATAATGCCCAACGGAGATAAAATTANACCNAANANNACNAGAGAGCANTTNCTTNCNATNTATGGATATATTACAGGATTAAAAAAAGATGTAAAACATATGCANGAAGGTNTTCACNATTTGGGCGGTAAGATAGATAANATCTATTGGGTGTTATTGGGTACTGTTGGGGCAGTATCACTTCTGTTGCTAGAAAAATTTTTGGATAAAGATGGTTNTAACATGAATCTTGACACGAAACTTCACTCTCTCAGAGCTTATCAAAAGTGACACTGCTATACGTAAAGGTATTAATAATAATCCTAACGCAGAGCAAATAGAAAAATTAAAAGCGTTATGTGAAAATATTCTTCAGCCGGTACGTGATCACTTCGGCAGGGTCAAGATNACTAGCGGATTTCGTAGCCCAGAGTTATGCACTGCTATTGGTAGTTCTGTAAATTCACAGCACGCCAAGGCCGAGGCCGCAGACTTCGAATGTATTGGCACAGACAACGCTGAACTTTTTGACTGGATAAAAAATAATCTTGAACCAGATCAATTAATCCTNGAGTTCTATACTCCAGGCGAACCTAACTNGCGGGTGGATTCATTGCTCATGGATCCCGGACCAACCNAGAGCATCATTCTTACACGCGTATAGATCAGAGGGTAAAACAAAATACAAACCAATATTGGGGAGCGCAANAGATTTANTATAAGTGGTAGTTGTTGGTTTAACGGCTTATGAAAAACTAGGGGAGTCGAGACCACCGAACCAACGTCGCCCGTTAGAGCAGGACACTACCACTTGCCCTTGGAGGACATCTCTTCCCCGTTCTGTATATTAAAATCAAAGGACAATATCCTTTTCTTAAAATAAATTTTGTTTGGCTCTGTATAATGTGTTACGAATTGTGGGACTATCATGATGTCCCCTTCTTTTACATCAGGAGCATATAAAACTGTTTTATCTTTCTCATCATTCCAAGGCTGAATGTATGTTGTTTTTGGCGAGTCTTTTTTCATTTGTAAATACATTATTGCTGCATATCCTTGAGAACTGTGGTTGTGAGGCACATGATAATGACCTTTATCATATGTAACAGACCAGGCTCTAGTTATATTTATTTTACTATTATATTTTATGCTTATTAGATTAAATTCATCTTTAAATATTTCTCGTAGTTGAGGTATAAAACTTGCTTTGTTTCTGTTGCTATAAAAATTATCAAAAGGCATTTCAGGAAATTGTTCAAGAACTTTTTCAATCTTTTGTTTTTTATTTTTAAAATCACAGCATTTAATTTTAAAAAACTCTATCTTAAATATAGGTTCTATTTCGTACTTTATATCCATTCTTTTAATTCTTCTCCCAAAACTTCAGATGCAATATTAATTTTTTCTCGCAAAGCTTTTACAATCTTTTCATCTACTGTGTCTTCACATATAATATCTATATAAGTAACGGCTTTCTTTTGACCAATACGGTGAGCTCTATCTTCTGACTGCAATCTTTTTTCTAAATCATATCCATTAGAAAAATAAATAACTGTGTTTGCTTTTGTTAACGTTATTCCATACCCACCTGTTTGTGGTGTACCAACTAAAAATCTACACTCATCACCATTTTGAAACTTCTTAATATTTTCTTGACGGTCGTCTTGCGGTGTAAGTCCATAATAATCAACTACAGATTCTTCACCATATTCTTTTACTATTGCCTGTATAATTTGATTAACATCTCTTTGATAATTAGCCCATATGATAGCTTTACCTTCTGTCTCTTCTAGTATGTTCATTAACTCTGATATTCTATTATTAGGTAATAGTTGTGTAGTGCCGTCATCAGCTGTAAAATGTCCACAAGTTATTTGATGTAGACGCATTAGCTGAGTAAGGACAGTCATAGTAGAAGTTACTTTACCATTCAATACAGCTATAGCTTGTTTTTTCATTTGTTGATAAACTTTAAATTGATCAGGTGTGAGTGAGATATGTCGTTTCGTAAAAATTTTATCAGGTAAATCTAAACAATCTTCTTTTAAAACCCGGTAAGAAAAATTTCCTAAAGTATCTGACAACTCTCCTAAATTTTTAAATTCATTTACAACTTGTATTGACCTGCCACGTATATGCATAGTTTTCATTTCTGCATATCTATTACGAAAAGCATAGTAAGAAGTAAAATCAAGTAAGTATGGATCTAAAAATTCACATTGAGAGTATAGGTCTAATGGATTTTTAGTTACAGGCGATCCAGTTAATATACGTTTGTATTTAGCATATTTACCTAGGTCAATAATATTTTTAGTTCTTTTTGCTGTAGGTGTTTTAACNGTTGTAGANTCATCTACAGCCATTAAAGTTTTATGTGAGTTTAAAAATTTAGCTGCAAACTTAACACCTTTATCTGTACTAAAGGCCTCTACATTCATAACTAAAATATGTAATGCNGTTTCTATTTCAAATAAACTATCTAACTTTTCTTGTTGTGATTTAGTAATATTTGATTGCCATAATATGGTCACATTTTCTATGTGTTCAGGTAAATGTGCAGGTAGTTCTTGTTCATACCAAGTTTTAACAACACCNTTTGGTGCAATAATTAAAGCACCATCTATCTTGCCTTTATCATAAAGCATAGACATATTATCTATTAGAACTTTTGTTTTACCTGTACCCATTTCCATAAAATAGGCATAGTTCTGTTTATTCCATGATTTTTCTAAAGCAGTAAGCTGATGCTTATAAGGCTTTAATCTAAATTTATATTTCATATTTTTTTCTTCTGTATGGGTTGACATATAATCCAGGATAGACTATATGTCAAGTCATGAAAGAAAATAATTTACCAACTGTATATGTGATACAGGAAGTAGCCGGAACCAAAGCAGGTAATCCTAAAATAAATATTATAGGTGCATCTAATTATGGTGACTTTAAATTTTTACTTCCAGAATTTTCACAAATGATTTTTTCTCCAGGTCCTTTAGTTTATAAACTAAGGCAAGGATTAAAAAATTTTACAGATAAAGATCATTTATTATTAACAGGTGATCCTGCATTAATAGGTGTTGCGTGTTCTATTGTGTCTGATATAACAGGTGGTAAATATAAACTTTTAAAATGGGATAAACAAGAAAGTAAATATTATCCTATATCGATTAATTTATATGAGAAAGGAGAAATCGATGAGCATTAAACATAACATAAAAATAAGAACCTTTACAGGTAGTGGATCTATTGATTTTGAAAAAGATCAACAAGACGCTATGAAGAAGACTGATAATATTCAGTCACTTGCAGATCAAGTTGAAAAGTTAGAGTCTTTAAATCAAAGATTAGAACTGCAAGAAGAAAATATAAAAAACACCAAATCAGAAATACAAAGAGTTTCTAGTGACATCATTCCAACTATGATGTCTGAAATGGGTTTATCAGAATTAAAACTTCAAGATGGATCACATCTTAAAGTTTCTACGTCGTATCGTGCAACCATAACGGAAGCAAATAAAGAAGCGGCGTTTAACTGGCTTCGTAACAATGGACTAGGAGATATTATTAAGAATGAGATCTCGGTGTCTTTTGGTCGTAACGAAGATAACAAGGCAGCANNNTATGCTGAACTTGCGAAGGGTCAAGGGTTNCAACCAACACAAAAGATGAAGGTNGANCCCATGACTCTGAAAGCGTTAGTCCGTGAGCGTATTGAGGCAGGNAAAGAAATGCCAACGGAAATNTTCGGNGTNTNCTCNGANAATAANACTACAATAAAAAGGAACAAGTAACATGAACCAAGTAGCAGAAAAAAAGGAAGGTGCATTAGCTGTAAATTTATTTGAAGCAGATGCACAAATGGGTGCTCAAAATATATCGCAGGAAGATCTTGCGTTACCTTTCTTAAAAATTTTGGGCCAACTATCTCCAGAGGTAAACAAAAGAGATGGTAAGTATGTCGAGGGCGCTGAACCCGGCAAGATAATCAATACAGTTACAAACGAACTGTTTGATTCTATCAATGTAATTCCTTGTCATTACAAGAGACAATACATTGAGTGGCAGGACAGAGGTACCAGCAGTGGTGCACCTGTTGCAATACACGACGCAGATAGTGATATTGTAAACCAAACAACAAGAGGTAAGGATTACAAAGATAGATTACCAAATGGTAACTATCTTGATAATACCGCTAATCATTTTGTTTTGGTGACTGGTAGTAACCCACAAACAGCTTTGATTTCTATGAAGTCTACTCAATTAAAAGTGAGTAGAAAATGGAACTCAATGATGATGGGTATCAAAATGCAGGGTAAGAACGGTTTATTTACACCGCCTACATATAGCCACATTTATAATCTATCTACGGTCCAAATGTCTAACGACAAAGGAACGTGGTTTGGTTGGGATGTGTCGAAAGTTGGTCCTGTTGAAGATTCAGATCTTTACAACATGGCTAAACAATTTGCGACTAGTGTAGGTAAAGGTGAAACCCAAGCTAAGTTCGGCTCAGACGAGAACGATACTAAGCAACCATACTAATCCTAGGTAGTGGGCGTTTAAGCGAGAGTGGAGACGCCCACTTTCATTGTGCTATATGATAGAAAGTTTTAAAGAAATATTTATAGGTTTGGAGCGTGCGCATGGTGTCACTAAAGTTGGGCAATCAAATGGTGATGGCACAAAGGTACAGGGCAAATCATTTATTAAAAGAGAGCCAGTTACAGATGAGTTGTGGCAAAAACATTTACAAGGTGTTGATAGTCTAGGTATTATTCCTATTAATGATGATAACGTATGTAAATGGGGCTGCATAGATATAGATTCTTATGCAGGTTTTGATCACAAAAAATTAGTAGATAAAATAAATAAATTACAATTACCATTAGTTGTATGCAGATCTAAATCTGGTGGTGCACATGTATTTTTATTTACAGATACTTATGTAACTGCAAAACTTATGCAGGATAAGTTAACACAAATAAAAGCAGTGTTAGGTTATAGTGGATCAGAAGTTTTTCCAAAACAGACAGAATTAAAATCGCAAGATGATACAGGAAATTTTTTAAATTTACCATACTTTAAAGGTGATAATACAACAAGATATGCCTTTGATTCTAAAGGCGAAGCTGTTAATTTAAAAGGTTTTATTTATTTGTATGATATTAGAAAAATTACACCACAACAATTAGAAGAATTAAAAATTAAAAGACCTGAGACTCCATACTCTGATGGTCCACCATGTATAGAACTTATGGCACAAAATAAAGTTGGTGAAGGTGGACGTAACAATGCATTATTCCACTATGGTGTCTATGCAAAAAACAAATGGCCAGATAATTGGAAATCAAAAGTAGTTGTATTTAATGAAACTGCAATGGACAAACCATTGTCAGATACAGAAGTAGATATAATTACAAAACAACACGATAAAAAAGAATGGGGCTACAAGTGTAAAGACGAACCAATGTGTAGTCTTTGTGACAAAACATTATGTAGAAGTAGAAAGTTTGGAATAGGACAAGAGATAATGTTTCCTAACTTAACTGACCTGCAAGTAATAGATTTAGAGGATCCATATTATTATATGAATGTAGACGGACAAAGATTAAAATTAGAAAGTGTAAAACATTTAAGACAACAAAGTTTATTCCAGGAGTCTTGTATGGTGCAATTAAAATTTAGACCACCAACACTAAAAGAAAAAGATTGGGTTGTTGTTACAAATCAATTATTAAACAATGCAGAGATTACAGAACCTGCAGAGGGATTACGTACAGAAGACCAACTACAAAAACATTTAGAAGAATATTGTTTGAATCGAGTATCAGTAGACTCAAAAGAAGATTTACCAAGAGGTGGTACATGGACAAACAATGGACAACATCATTTTGTATTTGATAAATTTTATCACAATCATTTAATGAGAAGAAGATGGGATCTTGGATATTCAAGAACCGCAGAAATGCTAAGAGAAAAATGTGGTTGTGAAGATAAACGTATAGGTAAAAATAAATTATCTGTATACGTAGTAAAAGAATTTGAAGCTAAAGATGACGAGTACAAACAAAAAAAATTAAAAGAGGAGTCACCATACTAATGAAAACAATAGTGTTAGGACCACCAGGTACAGGTAAAACTACTACATTGTTAAACAAAGTAGATGACTATCTAAAACAAACAGATCCAGATAAAGTCGGATATTTTGCTTTTACACAAAAGGCTGCATACGAGGCAAGAGACAGAGCAATTAAAAAATTTAATTTAGAAGAAGACGATCTACCATATTTTAGAACATTACACTCACTTGCATTTAGAAGACTCGGTATAAAAAAAGAAGATGTAATGCAGCGTAGGCATTACCAGGACTTTGGTAAAAAAATAAAAGAAGAAATAAAATATGCAGAGTATGAAAATGATCACAACGGAATCTTTACAACAGATAGTGAATACCTGCGTGTAATTAATCTTGCAAAATTAAAAGAGATAACACCAATACAACAATATAATCTACAAGAACATAACCAGGAGTTAGATAAAGATAAACTAATAATAATTTCTAACGAACTAGAACGATACAAACGAGAACATAATCTAATTGACTTCAACGATATGATTATGGAGTTTACAAAATCAGATGCCGCTGTACCAAAGTTTGAGGTTGTATTTATAGATGAAGCACAAGACTTATCTAAAATGCAATGGCAAATGGCTAAAACTATTTGGCAAAAGACAACAGACTCTTTTATTGCAGGCGACGACGATCAAGCAATATTTAGATGGGCAGGAGCGGACGTAGATTCTTTCATAGCACAGGAAGGACAAATGCTACCTTTGCAGCAGTCTTACAGGATTCCTGCAAGGGTGCATGGGTTAGCTATGGGCATAATAAATAAAATCAAAACAAGAATAGATAAAACATGGCAACCTAAAACGCATCAGGGTGCACTATCAAGATACTATGACTTTGAAGAAATAAACATGTCATCAGGTGACTGGCTAGTATTAGCTAGAACTAAATACATGTTAGATAACCTGGAGGAGGATTTATATTTAAAAGGTTATTATTATCAAAATAAATTTAGAAAACAAAGAGAGCACGCTTTACATTTAGCAGCTTTAGATTGGGAACACTTGCGTCAGGGACAATTATTAAAATATGATCAACTAGAAAAAATATCCTCTTACACAAATCTATGGGACAAACAAAAAATGAAAGGTATGGTTAAAGATTCTTTTTATGGTATTGATCAATTAAAAAAAGACTATGGTCTAAAAACAGATGACGTTTGGTATACAGCTTTTAACGCTGCACCAAGTAGAGATATAAACTATTTAAGAAAGATGAGAAAGAATGGTGAGAAGTTAAACGAAGCACCACGAATAACTTTATCTACGATACATGGTGCAAAGGGTGGTGAGTGTGAAAATGTTGTGTTGCTTACAGATTTAAGTTTAAATACAATGAAGTCATACGAACAAAATCCAGATGACGAAAACAGATTGTTCTACGTTGGTGCAACAAGGACCAAGGAACATTTACATATTGTAGAACCAAAACAAAAATACAAAGGATATAATTTATGAGTAAAGTTTGGGACAAGCAGCACGGTGGGAGTCACTATCAAAAGTATAAAATTCAACCGAGTAAGTTTGTAGTTGAGAATGAGTTGTTATACCCGGAGGGATGTGCTATAAAATATATAATTAGACATCGTGACAAAGGAAAGAAGCAAGACTTATTGAAAGCAATACATTTTATAGAAATGATTATTGAACGAGATTACAAATGATACAAAAACCATTATTTAGTCCACAGGTAGAATGGACACCACCAGAAGAATTTAAAGATCTATCTAAGTATGATGAGATTGCTATTGACTTGGAAACAAAAGATCCAGAACTAAAAACTATGGGATCTGGCTCTGTTACAGGCAGAGGTAGAATCGTAGGAATCGCATTAGCTGTCGAAGACTGGTCCGGATACTATCCAATAGCTCATGAAGGTGGTGGTAATATGGACGAGAAGAAAGTAATGGATTACTTTAGAACGGTTCTAAACTACCCATCTAGAAAGATATTTCACAATGCTATGTATGACGTATGTTTTATTAGAGCTGCAGGACTACAAATAGCTGGTGACATCGTAGATACCATGATTGCTGGCTCTCTCGTGGACGAGAATCGCTTTCGTTACGATTTAGGCTCTATGGGTAGGGATTACCTTGGAAAAGGCAAAAACGAGGCTATTTTGACCGAAACAGCCAGAGAATGGGGTGTAGATGCTAAGTCTGAGATGTATAAATTACCTGCAATGTATGTGGGTGAGTATGCTGAAAGAGACGCTGAGATGACCCTGGAGTTATGGCAAGAGATGAAAAAAGAAATCTACGCACAAGACATAGAAGATATATTTAAATTAGAGACAGAACTATTTCCTTGCCTCGTTGATATGAGATTTTTAGGAGTGCGTGTAGACGTTGAAGCTGCTCACAAATTAAAAGAACAATTACTTGCAGAAGAAAAAGCATGCTTACAAAAAGTAAAAACAGAAACACAAGTAGATGTTCAAATATGGGCTGCACGTTCAATTGCGCAAGTTTTTGAAAAACTTCGCCTACCATTTGACCGAACCGAAAAAACAAATTCTCCATCATTTACAAAAAACTTTTTACAGAATCATCCTAATCCTGTTGTTAAATACATTGCACGTGCAAGAGAAATTAACAAAGCACATACAACATTTATAGATACCATATTAAAACATTCACACAATGGTAGAATTCATGCTGAAATAAATCAATTAAGATCAGACTCAGGTGGCACAGTTACAGGTAGATTTAGTTATGCAAATCCTAATTTACAACAGATTCCAGCACGTAACAAAGAACTAGGACCAAAGATTAGATCTTTGTTTATACCTGAAGAAGGTTGTAAGTGGGGTGTATTTGACTACTCACAACAAGAACCAAGACTAGTTGTGCACTATGCAGCAATACAAAACATGTATGCAGCTGGTGATGTATTAGATGCGTACAACGATGGTGATGCAGACTTTCACCAGATTGTAGCTGACATGGCTGAGATACCAAGAGATCAAGCTAAAACAATTAATCTTGGACTGTTCTATGGTATGGGTAAAAATAAATTACAGGCAGAGCTTGGTGTAAATAAAGAACGAGCTGAAGAATTATTTAGACAATACCATGCACGTGTGCCATTTGTTAAACAACTTATGGATAGTGTCATGGCTAGAGCACAAGACCGTGGTAAAGTTAGAACGTTGCTAGGTAGATTATGCAGGTTTCATCTATGGGAGCCCAACCAGTTCGGGATTCATAAAGCATTGCCACACGAAGCAGCGCTCGCGGAACATGGACCAGGGATCAAACGAGCTTACACATACAAAGCTTTGAATAGATTGATACAAGGGTCTGCAGCTGATATGACAAAAAAAGCAATGATAGATTTACACAAAGAAGGCATCACACCACATATACAAGTACACGATGAACTTGATATATCTGTTAGTGATAACGCAGATAAAATAAAAGATATTATGGAGTCTGCTGTTCAATTAGAAGTGCCCAACAAAGTGGACTATGAATCAGGACCAAATTGGGGTACAATTAAATGAGGAGTTTTTATGGCGTATCTAAATGCAAACATACCGGTAGAATATGCACAAATAAGGAGGGAGTATCTTTACGATCTTAAAAAACATCATGGAGAAGTCGAAGATTGTATCATATTTGGTGTCACTTGTATTACGGGTCGGGCGTTATTGTTTCATGCGATTATGGAAAATGGTGCAATCTTTTATCGATTACCTATTACAGCATTTATACAACGCGGATTTAAGATTACGGATGTACCTAAACGTAGACTTGATGAGCTTCAGCTTTGGAATTCTTTTAGTTACTATCCTGCTGTTACTAGTTGGGACATCTTAGAATCACAAGCAGGTAAATACATTGGTAAAGATAAAAAATGGCATCATGGTCGTTATTTATTTACTGTTGACTTTGCACATCCAGAGCCTAATATACTCGACACTGATCATTCTGAGATCCCGCATGAACATAAATGCGCTCACATACTTGCTTTAAATGATGGCAACTATGCAGCACAACCTAACAACAGACTTATTTGGGATATACCGTCGTTTACGGTAAAAGACAAAACACCTGATTGGAAGGTTCAAACTAACTATTGGAACGTAGAAGATACACAACAGTGGCGTACAGAGGATACTGATAATTTCTTTTACGAAATAGAGGAGAAGAAAAATGATTAAAAAAATTAAAGATAAAATAAAAAGAATGTGGAACTGGTACGTGTCCTGGTTATTTAAATCAAGATGAGTAAAAAACCTTTAAATATATCTGAAGAGGCAGCTGTCCAAATGCCTATGAAGACGGTTGCCTCTTTGATCGCGCTCGTCGCAATTGGCACCTGGGCATATTTTGGATTGCATGAAACATTAAATAATCATGCTACAAAGATAGAGTTGATGCAAAAAGATTTAGAGCAGAACTCAGAATTTAGAATTAAATATCCACGTGGAGAACTTGGTCAATCAAGTGGAGAGGCTGAGCTTTTTATGTTAGTGGAACACCTCGCAGGTGTTTTAGAAGAGGTGGATGCAGAAGTTAAGAGTATGAGAAACAATGCAGTAAACATAGAATTTTTAAAAGATAGAACAAAAAAACTTACAGAAGATGTAGAAAAATTAATTAGAAATGGAAATGGAGCACACTAATGGTTGAAGTTGTTTTTGCTTTATTACTCATTGTAGACAATAAAATCGTAGAGCATCGTATTCAAGACTCGTTATCAAATTGTTTGAAGGCCAAGCGTTATGCTATGAAAGACAAGAGCACTAAAGATAGAGTTACTTATCAG
>FUFK010075722.1_pt1 | contig 27283 bp, 27 predicted proteins | sample 1021851 | NCBI WGS metagenome assembly FUFK01 (sample SAMEA51879418, study PRJEB19060) | metagenome
ACTCCACCAAAAATTGTTGATGGAAAAATTGAAAAGGGAAATTTTAAATAAATTAATGAGAAATACATTCATAAAGTCTATTGATTTATTTAGCCATATTAAAAATAATAATATTTTTAAAATTTTGAACTTAGCTGAAAAAAATAATTTCAATATATGGATAGTTGGTGGGGCTTTAAGAGATTTTTTCTTAAAAAAAAGTATAAATGATTTTGATTTTGTTTACGATATTAATCCTTTAGAATTAGTTGAAATTTTAAAAACTAATAAATTAGATTTTATCAGTTCTCATATCAATTTTGGCGTAATAATTATAAAGTTAAACAATAAAAAATATACTCTTACATCACTCCGAGAAGACTTTAAACAAGATGGTAGGTTTACTAAAGTGAGATATGTAAAGTCAATTAATAAAGATTCTTTACGAAGAGATTTAACCTTTAATTCACTTTATATGGACACTAATCAAAGAGTATATGATTTTCATAATGGATTAAAACATTTAGAGAATTCAAAAGTAATTTTTATTGGAGATTTTAAAAAAAAGTGTTTGGAAGATCATCTTCGTATTATGCGTTTTATAAGATTTTGTTCATTATTTAAATCTCCGATGTACCCGAATGAATATATAAGTTTTTTTTTAAAAAATAAAAATCTAATCTCAAACTTGAAACATATAAAAGTATCTAATGAAATTGAAAAAGCTTTAAGTTATCAATATAAAAAAAACACTATCTCAATATTAAAAAAATTAAATATTGAAAGTTTTATATTTGAAAATTTTTGATTTTTGTTTCAAAAATGAAAATAGCTAAAATATTTTTAATACNAGAAATTTTATATATATGATAAATAAAAAAAAACTTATAGAAAATATATTAAATCAACCTCCTATAAATCAAAACACAAAGATTGATCAAAAGAAAACTTTAGCTGAAAAATGGTTTGTTTATTTAAGAGATCAAATTTGTAATGAATTTACAAAAATTGAATACAATTTTAAAATAAATAATAACTCTAAGAAAGTATCTGAAGTAAAATCTTCAATTTTTTCACAAAAGAAATGGATTAGAGATGGAGGAGGAGGAGGTGTTATTTCTATAATGAAAGGTGATGTGTTTGAGAAAGTTGGCGTTAACATTTCTACGGTCTATGGAAAATTTTCAGAAGAATTTAAGAGTCAGATACCTGGCGCTGAAAAAACGGGTGATTTTTGGGCAAGTGGTATTTCTGTAGTTGCACACATGAATAATCCCTATGTACCAGCAGCTCATATGAATACAAGGTTTTTAGTAACAGGTNTAGGTGAAAATAGAAAATTTTGGTTTGGAGGAGGATGTGATCTTACTCCAATGCTTCCAGATAAAAAATCTGCAATATTTTTTCATAAAAATTTAAAATCTATGTGCGATAAATATGACAAAGAATATTATGAAATCTATAAAAAATGGTGCGACGATTACTTTTTTCTTCCCCATAGGAATGAGGCTAGAGGAGTGGGTGGAATTTTTTTTGATTATTTGAATACTTTTGAATGGGATATGGATTTTAATTTTGTAAAAGACGTAGGAAAAACCTTTTTAGAAACATATTCAAAAATTATTGATGAAAGGGTTGATCAAAAATTTAATGATGAAGAAAAAAATATTCAATTGGTTAAAAGAGGNAGGTATGTCGAGTTTAATTTATTATATGACAGAGGTACTATTTTTGGACTCAATACAGGTGGTAATCCTGAGGCAATTTTAATGAGTTTACCACCAAATGTTAAATGGGAATAAAAATTAAAAAATTACAAATTTTTTACTAGAAAAAAATTTTATACGAGCTATATATATATTATAAGGTAATCTCGAAGAATGACGAATAAAAACACCCCTGATGATAAAAATAAAAGAGATTTTTTACAAGTCTCTACTTACGCTCTAGGTGCTGTTGGAGCAGCCTCTTTTGTATGGCCTTTAATAAACCAAATGAATCCAGCTGCAGACACTTTGGCATTAGCATCTACAGAAGTTGATTTAGAACAATTAGAAGAAGGTCAAGCCATCACAGTTACATGGAGAGGTAAACCTGTATTTATTAGACATCGTACAAAAGAAGAAATAGCTTCAGCAAAGGATCAATTGTTAGATGGATTAAGAGATCCTCAAACAGATGACGAACGTGTTCAAAATGAAAAGTATATTGTACTTGTGGGTGTTTGTACTCATCTAGGTTGTGTTCCACTTGGACAAAAATCAGGTGACGTTAAAGGTGAATATGGAGGTTGGTTTTGCCCATGTCACGGTTCACATTACGATCATTCTGGAAGAATCAGAAAAGGACCAGCACCAACAAACTTAGAGATACCGCAATACTCATTTTTGTCAGATACATTAATTAAAATAGGATAAGATTATTAGGAGCTTATTAAAATATGTCTAAACCAAAATTTAAAAACCCTGTAGTCAATTGGATTGATTATAGACTACCAATATTTACATTTATGAATCATGAATTGAATGAATATCCAACACCCAAAAACCTGAATTACTTTTGGAACTTTGGTTCATTAGCTGGTATTACATTAGTTATAATGATTGTGACTGGTATTGTATTGTCAATGAATTACACAGCTCACATTGATTATGCTTTTGATTCGGTCGAGAGAATAATGCGTGATGTAAATCATGGTTGGTTGTTAAGATATATTCATATGAATGGAGCTAGTTTTTTCTTCATTGTAGTTTATATCCATATATTTAGAGGGCTCTACTATGGATCTTATAAAGCACCAAGGGAGATATTGTGGATACTTGGAGTTTTAATACTNTTNCTAATGATGGCTACTGCTTTTATGGGATACGTTTTACCATGGGGTCAAATGAGTTTTTGGGGAGCAACTGTTATAACGAACTTATTTTCGGCTATACCATTAGTAGGTGAAAGTATAGTAACGTGGTTGTGGGGAGGATTTTCAGTCGATAATCCAACACTAAATAGATTTTTTTCACTACACTTTGTTTTACCATTTGTAATAGTTGGTGTTGTTATTCTCCATCTAGTAGCACTTCATAGATTTGGTTCAAACAATCCTATTGGAATAGATGTAAAAGGAAAACAAGATACAATTCCATTTCATCCATACTACACTATCAAAGATTTGTTTGGATTATCTGTCTTTGCTACTATTTTTGCAGCTGCAGTTTTCTTTTTTCCCAATTTCATGGGTCATCCTGATAATTACATACCAGCCAATCCAATGGTAACACCTGCGCATATTGTACCTGAATGGTATTTCCTACCTTTTTATGCTATTTTAAGAGCTATTCCTGATAAGCTTGGTGGTGTTTTATTTATGTTTGGTGCAATAATGGTCTTATTTGTATTACCATGGTTAGATAAATCTTCTGTTAGATCTAGTCAATTTAGGCCTTTATATAAACTATTTTTCTGGTTTTTAGTAATTGATTGTATCGCACTTGGGTATTTAGGAGCAATGCCTGCTGAAGGTATTTATGTTGTATTATCTAGATTAGCGACTGCGTATTACTTTTTTCACTTTTTAATTATTCTTCCTTTGCTTCCAAAAATAGAAAGCACAAGGCCACTTCCAGTATCGATTTCCACACCCATTATTACAGCTTCCAGTAACGCAAGTACGGTGATGGCGATGAGAGAGAAGAAATAAATGAGGTTTAGTAAATTAGTATTATACTTTTTAATCTTATTTAATTTTTTTCTTAGTAAATTAGCTTTATCTGCGGGTAAAGCTATTGAGTACCCAGACAAAAATTGGTCTTTCTCAAGTATATTTGGAACATTTGACAAAGCTTCAGCTCAAAGGGGTTTTCAAGTTTATAAAGAAGTTTGTGCTGGATGTCATGGAATGAGATTAATCTCTTATAGAAACTTAGCCGCTTTGGGATATAATCAAGATGAATTAAAAGCAATCGCCTCACAATTTGAAATAACTGATGGTCCTAATGATGACGGAGAATTTTTCACTAGACCTGGAAGACCGAGTGATAAATTTGCTTCGCCATATCCTAATAAAAAAGCAGCAATTGCAGCAAATGGTGGAGCTTATCCTCCAGATTTGTCATTAATAATCAAAGCTAGGCCAAACGGTGCAAATTATTTACATGCTCTTTTGAGTGGATATGTAGAACCTCCAAAAAACATGAAAGTCCCAGAAGGTATGTATTATAATAAATTTTATTCTGGCAATCTAATAGCGATGCCTCAACCTCTTTATGAAGATGGAATTGAGTACTTAGATGGTACTAAAGCTTCTCCAGATCAGATGGCTATTGATGTAACAACATTTTTAGCTTGGGCCTCAGAGCCTGAACTAGAGGAAAGAAAACAATTAGGAATAACTGTTATATTATTTTTGATCGTTTTTTCAATATTGTCTTATTTTTCTATGAGACAAATTTGGGCACCAATTAAAAATAAGAACTAAATTAAGTTTTTGTTTAAAAACCCGACTGTTCTCTCAAATGCAATCCTTGAACAAACTTCATTGTATTGAGATCTATGGTCGCAATTAAATCCATGGTCAGCTGGATAAGTAAATAATTTAATGTCAGGATTATTATTTTTAAATTTAAGAACGTCATCAATAGGGATGCCAGCATCTAATTCGCCAAAATGACACATAGAAGGACATTTTGTAGTTAATTTAGACGCAGGTATATCTCCACCATAATAAGCAATTGAACAGTTTATATTTGTTAATTCACACCCAGATCTATAAGCTAAAGAACCACCCCAACAATAACCTACAACGCCAACTTTCCCTGCTGATTTTACATATTCAACCGAGGATTTGATTTCATTCAAAGATAATAAATTATATTTCTCTTTTAGAATTCTTCCTTTACTAATATCATTTTTTGTGTAATCAAGTTCTATATTCTTGCCTTCTCGATCAAACAGTGAGGGAGCAATAGTTAAATAACCTTCTTTCATAAATTTTCTACAAACTTCACGTATATGTTCATTTACACCAAATATTTCTTGAATTACAACTAACCCTCCTTTTGGTTTAGAGTCTGGACGTGAAATAAAAGCATTAAAATTATGATTATCTAGAGTTTTTAATTCTATAGTTTCGTTCATTTTTCTCTCACCTTAAACATTAAATCTAAAATTGAAAATGTCACCATCTTTAACTATATAATCTGCACCTTCAATCCTTAATTTTCCAGCTTCCTTTGCTCCAGCTTCACCTTGGCAATTTAAGTAATCAATAGTTGAAATAGTCTCAGCTCTTATAAATCCTTTTTCTATATCTGTATGAATTTTACCTGCAGCCTTAGAAGCTTGTATNCCTTTTTCAATAGTCCACGCCCTGGCTTCTTTAGGACCAATTGTAAAAAAAGTGATCAATTCAAGAAGAGTGTAGCCAGCTTTTATTAATCTTGACAAACCTGTTTCTGAAATTCCTAGATCCTTTATAAATTCAATTTTATCATCATCATCTAATTGTGAGATTTCAGCTTCGATTAACGTTGAAATGTAAATTATTTTATTGTTTTTATTGACAAATTTGGTTTCTAGTTCTTTGGTAAAATTGTTGCCGTTTGATAAATCATTCTCTGAAACATTACAAACAAAAAGTTCTGGTTTTGATGTTATTAAAAACAATTTTTTTATAATTTCTTTTTCTTTCTCATTTATATCTAATAATTCATTTATTTTTTTTCCATCAGATAGAGCTTTATAAAGTTTTTCCATTACACCATATTGATATTTTAATTCTTTATCTTCTGTGCGTATTTTCTTTTTAAGATTATTCATTTGTTTTTCTAAGCTATTTAAATCTGAAAGTATGAGCTCTGTATCAATTATTTCCTTATCTGAAATTGGGTCTATAATATTATTGACATGCGTAATTTCTTTGTCTTCGAAACATCTTAAAACATGTAATATAGCATCAACTTCTCTAATATGTGATAAAAACTGATTTCCAAGCCCTTCCCCTTTACTAGCTCCTTTAACTAAACCAGCNATATCTACAAATTGAATTTGAGTAGGAATTATATTTTTTGATTCTGCAATTTTTGCTAATTTATCTAGTCTATCATCTGGGACTATTACATTACCTACATTTGGTTCTATAGTGCAAAATGGATAATTTGCAGCCTCAGCTGATGTTGTTTGAGTTAATGCATTAAACAAAGTTGATTTTCCAACATTTGGTAATCCAACAATTCCACATTTAAATCCCATTTATAAGCCTTAAAAAAATTATTTATTATTATTAAAACATTCAAATTCTTTTGAAATGAGATTTACTAAATTCTGTGATATAAAACTTAAATTTTTTTGTATTATATTTTCTTTTTCAATTTCAGTAAAGTCAGTTAAAACCCATTTCGAAACAATATGGCTTTTGTTTTCTATTCTGTCAACAAAAGGTCTGTCAACTCCCATTCTAATTCTGTGGTATGATGTTCCTATAAGATTGTCTATGGATTTTAGACCGTTATGCCCATTATGGCCACCACCTTTTTTAACTTTAATTTCACCTAATTTCAGATCTATTTCATCGTGAAAAACAAATACATTATCTATATCAATATTATAAAAAGATTTTATTTCTAATACACTTTCACCAGATAAATTCATATAAGTAGTTGGTTTTAGCAATATAACTTTATATGATTCAATTAAACCTACGGAAAAAGAAGATTTAGTTTTTTTTTTAAAACTAGGTAACTCATAATTTTTTGCTAAATGATCAATGACCATATAGCCAATGTTATGTCTATTATAGTAATATTTTGTACCTGGGTTACCTAATCCAACTAAAAGATACATTTATGTACACTATTCTTCTTTTTTATCCTCAGTTTTNTCTTCAGTTTCTTCTGTTGTCTGCTCTTCGGTTGTTTCATCTTCTTCGTCAGCATCAGACATTCCACCTCTTGGGGCAGCTATAGTAGCAACTGTAAAATCACGATCTGTTATAGTTGGCGTGCAGTTTTCAGGTAAACTTATAGAGCTAATATGTATAGTATCACCAACATTCAGCCCTTCTAAATCAACAGTAATTTTTTCTGGGATAGCTGTAGCTGGACAATTTAACTCAACTTGTGATCTTACTACATTCAAAACTCCACCAAATTTTATGCCGTTACATTTATCTTCATTTATAAACTCAACAGTAATACCCACGTTAACATAAGATTTGTCTGTAACTCTTAAAAAATCAATATGTAAAGTATCTTCCGTCACTGGATGAAATTGGATATCTCTTGGTAAAACAAAGTGTTTTCCGTCTTTGGTNTCAATATTAATAAGTTGTCCAAAAATACCAGGCTTTTGCATTAAAAAATACCATTCTTTTTTTTCTAAAGAAATTGTTATTGGTTTTTCTTTATTACCATAAATAACAGCTGGTATAAGATTATTTTTTCTAGCAAATCTGGCAGACCCCTTACCAACCTTGTCTCTTAGATTTGCTTTTAAATCAATTGCTTCCATTTTTTAAAAACTCCATAAATAATTAATTGCCTCCAGGGGTGCAATAAGTAAGAATTAATAACCTTTTATTATTAAAATGAAAAGAAAAATATTAATTAATCAAACAAACTTGATACTGAAGATTCTGTATGTACTCTTCTTATAGCTTCCCCAAGTATAGTTGCTATTGAAATTTGTCTGATATTTGAAGCTAATTTGATTGGTTCAGTTGCTTGAATAGAGTCAGTCGTAACTAAATTTTGTAAAGGTGAATTAAGGACCCTAGACACCGCAGATCCCGACAGCACACCATGTGTCACATATGCATCAACAGANATTGCTCCAGCTGAAACTAAAGCTTGAGCTGCATTACATAATGTGCCACCAGAATCAACAATATCATCAACTAAAATACAATGATGTTTAGATACATCACCTATTATATTCATAACTTCAGATGCACCAGGTTTTTCTCTTCTTTTATCAATAATTGCAAGTCCAGCATTAATTCTTCTTGCTATAGCTCTTGCTCTTAATACTCCTCCAACATCTGGGGAAACAACTATAGTGGGGACATCTGAATATTTATCTTTAATATCTTTAGCAAAAACTGGTGCTGTAAAAAGATTATCTGTGGGAATATCAAAAAAGCCTTGTATTTGTCCTGCATGCAAATCCATTGTAAGAACTCTATCTGCACCAGCTGAAGTTATTAAGTTAGCTACAAGTTTTGCAGAAATTGGTGTTCTTGGACCTGACTTTCTATCCTGTCTCGCATAGCCAAAATAAGGAATTACAGCCGTTATTCTTTTTGCACTTGCTCTTCTTAATGCGTCTAATGTAACTAGTAATTCCATTAAATTATCATTTGCAGGATATGAGGTTGATTGTATGACAAACATATCTTCACCTCTAACGTTTTCCTTAACCTCAACAAAAACTTCCATATCAGAGAATCTTTTAACTTCTGCATCCACAAGTTTTAAATTTAATTCTTTTGAGATTGAATCAGCTAAGGGCAAATTTGAATTACAAGAAAGTATTTTCATGAACAAACCTTAAAGCAAAATTCTCTATATAAATAACATAATGAAACTACCAATAATTATTAAGAAAATAAAGATAATTAAATGTGGCATGATAAATTTATTTTAATCCTATAACTGATACTTGACGACCTGTTGCTTTTTTCAAGCTATCACTCTTTCTGTTTTGTGTAGTTCTTCTGTAACTAAAAAAATTTTTATTCAAATACGTATCTATCTCGACATCACTAATATTGTTTATTTCATTTAAATTTAACTTATGTTTTATGAATAAAGGTAAATTAAAAAAATATTTTTTTGATTTTTCAACAAGAATTTTATTTTTTGATTTATATTCAGTAGTACATTCAATTTTTATAACTAAATCATTGCCAATTTCATATGAGTGTTGTTGAATTGTGGGGCCTATAATAGCAAGGATGTTTTTCCTCAAACTTCCAATTTCAATCATTTTATTTATTGTATTTTCTATAATCCCATTAAGAGCGCCTCGCCAACCTGCATGACAAGCAGCAATAATATCATTATTTAAGTCAAGAAAAAAAATTGGAGCACAATCAGCAGTAAGTATTGACAAACCTATATTTTTTAAATTGGTAACAACTCCATCAACATTTAATTTAGAAGATAATTGTTTTTTATCTTTTAAAAAAAAGACTTTGTTAGAGTGAATTTGATTGATAAAAAAAAGATCATTTAAGCAAATCATATCTTTAACTAAGTTTCTATTTTCTANAATATTTTCATAGGAATCTTGAGTGTTAAAACTACAGTTAAGACTATTATATGGGAAAGATGAAAAACCTCTTTCTGCTGAAAAAAAATTGTAATGTACGTTTTTAATTTTACTAAATTGATATTTTGTCATTTATTATTTTTACAATTTAAAAATTGGTACAANAAGATTTTTATNACTAAAACAATTTACTTTAAATATATCACCCATTTGTCTTTTTGAAACAAGTCTCTCATATCCAGAGAGCAAATCTCTTCTTTCAAATTCATTTGCATTTAAAGACAAATTTTCAATTCTTTTATTTATACCCATTTCCAATAAAAATTCTCTTTGTGTTTTAAGCTGGTAATACTGTAAATTTTTATTTTCTACAATTTGTTCTATATTACTAAAGTCAACTAAAGATGAATAATCACTTTCACCGATTTTATTAAATAAATTACTTCTTTCATTTTTAAATACTGATTGAAGTGTATCACCATAAGGGTCGTTTTTACCATAATCAATTAACAANTTAGCACCTTTATTCTCAAGAATTATGTCACAAATTTGATTTATATGTGATAATACAAAAGGTGAGTGTTCTATAGTTGTTTCCTCATTTAATTTATCAAAGTCTTTTTTGATAATATTTGATATAAAAGGAATATCTTGAGGTTCTAAAACTTGTTCATCGAAAAAAAAGTTGTTTTTATCAAGTCTTACAATTTTTTTAGTATATATATTTTTTGTTTTATAAAATTTATATTGATTGATAGGAAGACAATCAAAAAATTCATTTGAAATAATAATTGTCGGATTATCATTTAGCTGATCCTTAATTTTAAAAATATTATTATACCATTTTAATTTGTGACAATATTGTTTTAAATTTTCCTTTTGATAGGATTTTAAAACTTTACTAAACTCTAATAGGTGGATTTTAATTTTTATATTTTCTTTTTGTTGAGAAAAAATTCTTAATATATCTTTCATTAAAGTCCCTTTTCCAGGGCCTAGTTCAAGTAAATTAATATTATGAAAATGATTTTCTTTACATAGTTGTAAAATCCATATACCAACGAGTTCACCAAATAATTGAGAAATTTCTGGTGCTGTTATGAAATGACCTTTTTTGCCAATTAATTCATTTTTTTTAAAATTAATTGAATTATAAAATCCAAATTGTTTATCATACAAAATAACATCTAAAAAAGTATAAAGATCAAGATAATTATTTTTTATCAATAATTCCTTTAGATGATTAATTAATTTGTTGTTCATTTAATTTTTTTACATAAACCAAAAGTACAATTCCAGAGGCAATCATGGGAACACATAACAATTGTCCCATAGATAATAAATTCCATAACAAACCAATATGGGCATCAGGTTCTCTTAAAGTTTCAATAAAGAATCTAAAAATACCGTAAAGGATAAGAAAAAGACTAGATATTATGCCTGACTTTGATTTAAGGTTTGTAAAGAAAAAAAGACAATTTAAAATTATAAATAAAATTAACCCTTCAAAAAATGCTTCATATAATTGACTAGGGTGTCTTGGTAATTCACCACCTCTTGGAAATATAATACCAAATGTGTGGTCTGTGACTTTGCCATATAATTCACCATTAATGAAGTTTGCAATTCTTCCAAAAAAAATACCAATTGGTGATACTAGACAAATAATGTCTGTTAAATCAAAAAAAGATTTATTATTTTTAGAGCTGAACCAACCAATAGAAATTATGATTCCAACCATGGCTCCATGGAATGACATTCCACCATTCCATATTTTAAGTATTTCAAATGGATTATAAAAATAAAATTCTAAATTATAAAAGAAAACATATCCTAATCTTCCCCCAATAATTATTCCTAAAATTAAATAATTTAATAAATCATAGACATCATTTTTTGTTATATTTTTTTTATAAGTAATTATAAATTTATTTATTAAAATTAAGCCAATCAAAATGCCAATTATATATGATAAGGAATACCATCTAACAGCTAGAGGACCAATTGTGAAAGCTATCGGATCAATTGCTGGAAAATTCATAATTTTTGTATATAAGTTGAATTAGTATAGTATTTATAATTAAATATAGATGATAGGTAGAAATATGAAAGACAAAAATTTTTTTAACGACAGTAAATCAATTGCATATGGAATTTTATCAACTTTTTCAGGTATTAAAAGTGAGATTGAAAATTTAATTAATATTAAAATTGAAAAATATTTAAATAAAAAAGGTTATGTAACACGTGAAGATTTTCATGCATTAGAAGATAGAGTAAACAAATTATCTTTAGAAATAAAAGTATCAAAAGCTAAAAAAAAATAAACTAAATATGGACTTTGAATATGAATCATATTGTATTAATTGGGCATGGAAAAATGGGATCAGCCCTTGCAAAAGGTTGGGTAAAAGAAAACTCTCAGTATAAAATTTCAATAATTGAAAAAGAAGAACTATTGTTAAATTATAAAAAATTTACAAATGTAAAAGTATACAAAAATTTCAATGAATTTTTTACAGAAAATAAAAAAATTGATTTTGTTGTTCTTGCTATAAAACCTCAACAATTAAATGATATAAAAAATGATATATTAAAATTTGAAAATAAAAGTACAGTTTTTATATCAATTTTAGCTGGAAAATCTGTTAGTTGGTTTAAAGAAAATATTTCTACTGAAATAAAAATAGTTAGAGCAATGCCTAATCTACCAGCCTCTATATCAAGGGGTGTTACAGCTATATATTGTTCTAGTTCTATATTACCAAATGAAAAGCTTATTATAGAAGAACTATTATCATCAATCGGTACAGTTTCTTTTGTTTCAAATGAAGAACAAATTGATTTAATAACTGCAATTTCTGGATCAGGGCCAGCTTACTTCTTTTATTTAACGGAAGCTCTAACTGAAATTGCTATAGATTTAGGAATATCTAAAGACGACGCTATTAATTTTGCCAAAAATACTTTTATTGGTTCAGCCATTTTGTTAGACTCTGAAAAGAGTANTAATGCCACTTCTCTTAGGAAAAATGTTACTAGTCCAGGTGGAACAACTGAAGCAGCTTTAAAAATTCTAATGAATGAAGAAGAAGGTTTAAAGATTATATTAAAAAAAGCTGTATTAAATGCTATTAATAGAGCACATGAATTAAAAAATTAAAAAGATGAATAATTTTGAAATAAAATATTTAATTGCTGATGAGTATATTAATTCAGTTATAAGAGAAAAAAAATTTGATATAGATTTGATTTCAAAAAAATTAAAAATAGATAGCTCTATTATAAAAACATTATTCCCTTATAGTGAAGAAATCAATAAATTAGAGTATTTGAAATTATTTAATTCGAAAATTGACGATGAAATATTAATTTTATTAAATAAAGAAATTAGAGATGAAGATGCAACATATTTTGAAAAAATTTTAGAAGCTTTTTTTATAAAATTTGAAAATTTNGATAAATATAAAAAAGCATTAATTTTTTTAAGTTCTAAAAAAAGAGATAAATTTTTAAACTTTTTAATTTTAAACAATCAAAATCATAAATTTATTTTAAAGTTAATGAAATGTTGCGGTGACAAGGATCCATATTTTAAATTAAATATAAAAGCAACCTTATTAAATTCTCTTTATATTAAGAATTTAAACGAACTTTTAAATAGAAAAGAAATNACTATTGATAAAATTATGAGTAATTTAGATAAGGATTTAAAGAAAGTGTTTGAATTACCATTTCTATTTAAAAATTAAATTGGTAATAATATTCTAGCTCTTAATCCACCTAATGGGCTATCCTCTAAAATAAGTTCACCACCATGCGAAAGTATGGAATTATTTGCAATTGAAAGCCCAAGACCTATTCCTCCTGTATTTTTGTTTCTTGAATGTTCTAGCCTATTAAAAGGTAGTAGTGCTTCTTCTCTTTTATCACGAGGTATTCCTGGCCCATTATCATCAATTAAAACTTCGCAATGATCATCAAACAATCGAGTAGAAATTTTAGCTTTTCCAGCATATTTAATAGCGTTGTTCAACAAATTTATTAATGCTCGATTGATTGATCTTACTTGCATAGGGAAGATGGGTAGTTCAGATGAAGGTGGAGATATTTCGATTTTATTTAAGCTAGGATCTGATGATTTGGCTGCTAATTGAACAATTTTAAATAAATTTGCTTCTACCATTTCCTCTTCTCTATCATCTTTTGCAAACTCTAAATAACCTTTTATCATTTCTTCCATTTCATCNANATCTTCTCCTAAATTATTTTTNAGATTAGTATTTTCATTGAGTAATTCTAGNTGTAATTTCATTCTTGTNATTGGAGTTCTTAAATCATGACTNACACCTGCAAGTAATTCCATTCTTTCTGTAATTTGTTTTTTTATTCTATGTCTCATAGCCTGAAAAGCTCTACCAGCTAATCTTANTTCGGTAGCACCTTCAATATTATAATTTTTNACATCTCGACCAAAACCAATCTGACGAGCAGCATTNGCTAAATTTAAAATTGGTCTAACTTGACCTCTTANAAAAATTATTGCAATAGAAAATAAAATTACTGACGAACCAATAGACCATACAATAAATGTTAGACCGGTTGATGCAAATAACCGTTTTTTTTCAATTGTCATTCTTACGATTCCATTAGCTAATTGTATGTCAGCTACNATTTGACCAGTATTTTCCTGAGTTGATAAATAAAAAGGTTTTTTTATTCTTAAAGATAAAGCATCTCTGAAATTAAAAAATTTTTTGTCTAAATTTTGATTTGGTTTTAATATTCCTCCTTCTAGCCAATAAAATATNAAATTAAAATATTGTCTTGCTTTTGTTGCAGATAATGANCTTTCATCTTTNGANGGATTNGANCCNAGTTCATCAATTAAAAGTCCNATATCATTTGCAAGATTTTTTGACATATGTCTTGAGACAGAGTCCCAGTGTCTTTCATAAAAAATAAAAACAGATATTATTTGAACTAATATTATAGGAACAAGAATGATGGATAACATTCTTCCAAATAAACTTTTTGGAGTAATGTTTCTAAGCCTCATTGTTAAATTCTTTACTGTTAAAAGTATTTAATTTCCATCCAAAGCCTCTTATNGTTTGNAGNTATGTTGGAAATCTNTGATCTTTTTCAATTTTTTTTCTTATTCTAGTTATTGCAACATCAATTGATCTNTCTTCCATTTTTCCACCTAACATTTTATTCAAATCATCTCTAGAGAGAGCTTTATTAGGTATTTTTGCAAAGCATTTTAATAAATTTTGTTCTGATGTAGTAAGATGTATCGATAAGCCATTTTTGTAAAGATTTAAGGAATCCATATTAAAGAAAAATGGACCAAACTCTAAATTTGAACTAGGTTTGACTTTATTAATATAAGTATTTCTTTTTAAGATGTTTTTTATTCTCAGTAACAGTTCTTTAGGTTGGAATGGTTTTGAAAGATAATCATCAGCACCAGTTTCTAATCCATCAATTCTATCTTCAGTTGAGGACATTGCTGTTAACATTAAAATTGGAACTCTNCTATTTTTTCTTATTTCTTTTAAAAATTGAAGTCCTGTTTTTCCAGGCATCATTATATCTAAAATAATTAAATCAAAGATAATACTATTCATTAAATTTTGNGCATCATAAGCNTTAGAAGCATCTGATACTAAAAATTCATTATTTTTTAAAAAATCACTTAAAAGATTTCTTAATTTTTGATCATCATCAACAATTAAAATATGTGAATTAATAATTAACCTCGTTAANTATATTTTATTTAAAATTATTACAACTCCAAGTGAAATTACAATTTTATTTTTTAAATTTAGTAGTTACTTTTTAAAAAAATTTGTTTAAATTAAAACTTTTATGAGGTTTTTGTGATACAGGGTTTTGATAATAGAGAAGGAAAAATTTGGCTCAATGGCAGATTAGTTGAGTGGAATGATTCAAAGATACATGTACTGAATCATGGATTGCATTACGCTAGTTCAGTTTTTGAAGGTGAAAGAGCATACAATGGTAAAATCTTTAAATCCGAAGAACACACTCAAAGATTCTTTGAGGGTGCNCAAACTATGGATATGNAAATACCNTTNACACAATCTGAAATTTTGAATGCAAAAAAAGAATTAATTATTTCTAATGGTTTAAAAGACGCATATGTGAGACCTATAGCATGGCGGGGTAGTGAAATGATGGCCGTATCAGCTCAAAAAACAACCATTAATGTTGCTATTGCTTCATGGGCATGGCCAAGTTATTTTGACCCNAGTGAAAAAATGAAAGGTATTAAATTAGATATTGCTAAATGGAGAAGGCCTGANCCAAATTGTGCTCCTGTCCATGTCAAAGCATCTGGCNTGTATATGATNTGTACTNTATCAAAACATGATGCTGAAGCAAAAGGTTATAGCGATGCAGTAATGTTAGACTGGAGGGATCTTATAGCGGAGGCAACCGGTGCTAATATATTTTTTAAATTTAAAGATGGAAATTTATATACTCCAAAACCTGATTGTTTTTTAGATGGAATTACAAGACGTACAGTAATAAAGTTAGCTAAAGATCTAGGTGTAAATACTATTGAAAAACAATTAAGACTTGATGATATACATGATGCTGAAGAATGTTTTTTAACTGGAACAGCGGCAGAAGTTACACCTGTAAGTCAAATTGGTGAAGATATAAAATTTACGCCTGGTGAATTATCATTTAATTTAATGAAAGCATACGAAAAAGTTGTAAATAGTCAGTAAATCAACTCCATTTTTCAAGGGCTTCAATTTCTTTTTTATCTTGAATTACCCATTTATTTTCGTTTTCAAATTCTTCTATTTTCCAAAATGTCGCATTTGTTTTTAAATAATCCATAATAAAGTTACATGCATTAAATGCATTCTGTCTATGTTTTGAGCTCACACCAACGTATACAATTTTATCTTTAGGAAACAACTTACCTATTCTATGAATAATTGAAATGTAATTTATATCCCATTTTTTTAAGGCTTTTTCTGTTATTTTTAAAATTTCATTTTCTGTCATTACAGGATAGTGTTCTAATGTCATTGATAAAATGTTTTTATTATTTTTGTCTTTANCCCTAACAGTTCCTANAAAGTTCACTATTGCTCCAGTATTATTNTTTAAAAGAAANTTATTTTCTNGATCGACATTAAAAGATTTTTTTTGAATTTTGATTTTAACTTTTCTAGATATTTTAACCTCCAGTGACAGGAGGGAAGAAAGCTATTTCATCATCATTTTTAATTTTTGTAGATTTTGAAATATAAATTTTATTTTGTGCGACTTTAATAGTTGCACGTTTACTAAATGCTTTTTTGTATTGTTCATTTTTTGTGATTAAAAAATCAATTAGTTTTTCTGGGGTATCTATATCTGGAGAAATTGAGATTATTTCTTCAGATTTGCCTACAATATCTTTTACCCACGAAAAATATTTAATAATCATATTTATCAATATCCTATAAATGATACCATACTTTTTTGAGATAATCATAACATGTAATTATAGTTATTATCCCTGCAAACCAAATTAATAAAACGGATAAAATAAAAATAATTTTTGATTCGAAAAAAAATGAATGAGATCTCCAAACAAGGTATGTTGAGCAGGCAATGATTTGAATTGTTGTTTTCCATTTAGCTAAAACTGAAACATCAAGTGTTATATTCATATTGTATGTTTGTTCTCTAATNCCAGTTATGAAAATTTCTCTTAATACTATGAATAAAACTGGAATGAAAGTNTAGTAATAGTCAAAAAAACCCTCCATACTAAGAGCTAATAATGTTGAAATAATCAACATTTTATCAGCAACAGGATCAATAATTTTACCAAAATTTGATGTTACATTATATTTTCTTGCTAAGAAGCCATCAAAAAAATCGGTAATTCCAGCAATGATAAAAATTATTGGTGCGAGAATAGCACCAATTTCATCTCCGTAAACAATAAACCAAGGCACAATGATACTACTAAGACATCTAAAGCTTGTAAGAAAATTTGGTATATGTTTTTGTAATTTAACTGAATGCATAAGTTATATTAATAATTTATTTTTTAACTACCATTAAAAAAATTAAAAATTATTTCAGCAGTTTTTTTATTTATATTTGGTACTTTTTCTAAATCTTCAATCGAAGCTTTTTTAATACCATTACTGGATCCAAAATAATTTAATAGATTTCTTTTTCTGATCTTCCCAATACCTTGTATTTCGTCTACAGGATTTTTGAAAAGAGCTTTTGTCCTTTTACTTCTATGATATCCAATTGCAAATCTATGCGCCTCATCACGTAAATTTTGTAAAAAAAATCGTATTGGATCATTTTTATTTAAAAATAGTTCTTTATTATCACCGTAATAAAAATTTTCATTTCCAGAGTTTCTATCTCTTCCTTTTGAAACAGCTAATACAAAAATTTTATGATTTTTAATTTGATTTAGTGTATCTTGAACTTTTCTTAAATGCCCTTTTCCGCCATCAATAAGAACTAAATCTGGTGGCTGAATGGTAGTATTATTTTTAAAGCGTCTCGTTATAACTTCTTCCATCATAGAATAATCATCATTGAATTTAAATGTTTTCTCTTGAATTAACCCTTTAATTATAAATTTTCTATATAAGTTTTTTTCAAAGCCATTCTCTGTAAATGTAATGAATGCTCCAATTGCGTTTGTCCCTTGGTTATGAGAATTATCATATGTCTCTATTTTCTTAATTTCATTAATGTTAAGCAATTTACTTAAATTAAATAAGTTTTTCTTATTTGAGGTGCTTTGAAAAAGTTTTTTATTTAAATTTTGAAGAGCTGTTTTCTCTAAATCATTAAGTATTTTTAATTTAAAACCTTTCAGTGGTTTATAAATTTTTACCAAATGTTTTTGTTGTTTAGAAAAAAGTTCCTCAAGTAAACTTTTTTGTTCTGGTGTAACATTAACAATTATTAATTTTGGTGCGTCATTATTTTTATAATATTGATTTAAAAAGGCAGACATGATTTCATTTTCTTTTAAATCATCGCCGTAATCAGTGATTTTTGGAAAATGAGAAATTGAACCATAATTACTTCCATTTCTAATAATTGACATTTGAACTACACAATGATTTTGTTTTTTTATCATATAAATTAAATCAAGATTTTTAAGGTTTTGATAATTTATATTTTGAGACGTTATAACATTAGATATCGCATAAATTTGATTTCTTAAAATAGCAGCTTCTTCATAATTTTGATTTTCAGATTTCTCATACATTTTATCTGACAAAATCTTTTTAATATTTTGTGATTTTCCTGACAAAAAATTAATTACATTTTGTATTCCCTCTAAATATTCAACTTTAGAAATATAGTTAACGCATGGAGCGCTACATCTTTTTATTTGATATTGAAGGCAGGGTCTGGATCGAGTATTAAAAATATTATCTGAACAATTTCTGATTAAAAAAACCTTTTGCAACGTTTCGATTGTCTTGTTGATTGAACCTTTAGAAGTAAATGGGCCAAAATATTTTCCTTTTTTATTTTTCATTCCTCTGTGAGTTATCATTTTTGGAAAGTCATCATTGGTTGATATATAAATAGAACTAAAACTTTTATCGTCTTTTAATAGAACATTAAATTTTGGTTCGAATTTTTTAATTAAGTTAGATTCTAGTAGCAAAGCCTCTACCTCAGAATTGGTAATATTGATTTCTATTTTTTGGATATTACTAATCATTGTAATTAAACGTCTATTTAGTTTATTAGCTTTAGTATAGCTGAGAACTCTTTTGTATAAATTCTTAGCTTTTCCAATATATATTGGTTCGTCTGAGGAATTAATCATTTTATAAATTCCAGGTTTTTTAGGAATGTTTTTAAGTTCTAATAAAATAACTTTTATTCCATGTTCAAGATTTAAATGATTACCAACTTTGGTTATTTTATTCATAGCTAGATTATAATTTTTGAAATATCAAAAATCTATTTTTTTAATAGACCAATTTCCTTTTGTTGAAGTCGATTAATAATATCTCTTAATTTTGCTGCTTCTTCAAATTCTAAATTACTTGCAGCTGCTCTCATTTCTTTTTCAAGTTCAGGAATTGATTTAACATGTTTCATTAATTTTTTTTCTTCTTTTTTATTATCATCATTTAAGTCGGACAAAATATCAGAAATTTTATTTTGTATAGTTTTGGGTTCAATATTATTTTTTTTATTAAAAAAAAGTTGTTTTTCCCTTCTTCTATTAGTTTCATCCATTGCGTATTGCATTGATGTTGTTATTTTGTCAGCATATAGAATAACCTTNCCCTCAAGNTTTCTTGCNGCTCTTCCNATTGTTTGAATTAAAGATGTTTTAGATCTTAAATAACCCTCTTTATCAGCATCAAGTACCGCAACAAGTGCACACTCTGGAATATCTAAACCTTCTCTAAGTAAATTAATCCCAATCAAAACTTCAAATTTTCCTAATCTCAAATCTCTTATAATTTCAATTCTTTCTAATGTTTCTACATCAGAGTGAATGTATCTAACTTTTAAATTAGCCTCATGCATAAATTCTGTGAGAGATTCTGCCATTTTTTTTGTTAAGGTCGTTACAAGAATTCTATGATTTTTTTTAATTTCTTTTTTACATTCATCTATTAAATCATCTACTTGGTTTGAAGTAGGCTTAACAATAATCTTTGGGTCAATTAATCCTGTTGGTCTTACTAATTGTTCAACAAAAACTCCATTTGTTTTATCAAGCTCCCATTCACCAGGCGTTGCTGAAACATAAATTGTTTGAGGTCTAAACATTTCCCATTCTTCAAATTTTAATGGTCTATTGTCTAAGCAAGAGGGCAATCTAAATCCATATTCAGATAGAGTAAGTTTTCTGCTATGATCCCCTTTATACATCGCTCCAATCTGACTTATGCTAATGTGACTTTCATCTGCAAAAACTAGAGAGTTTTTTGGCAAATATTCAAATAATGTTGGAGGTGGTTCACCTGGATTTCTACCTGACAAATATCTGCTATAATTTTCTATTCCAGGACAAGTTCCAGCGGCTTGTATCATGGCTAAGTCATGATTTGTTCTTTGTTCAAGTCTTTGGGCTTCAAGTAATTTATTTTCTTTGTAAAATTGATTTAATCTAATTTTTAGTTCTTCTTTAATTTGTTTGATTGCCTGATTTAATGTTGGTTTAGGTGTTACATAATGTGAGTTTGCATATAATTTAATTTGATCAAGTTTATTTAATTTTTTACCTGTTAAGGCATCAATTTCGTANATTTCTTCAATTTCATCTCCAAAAAAATTTATTCTCCATGCAGCATTTTCATAATGCGCTGGAAAAATTTCAACAACGTCGCCTCTTACTCTAAATGTACCTCTTGAAAAGTTTAAGTTATTTCTCTTATATTGAAGTTCTGTAAATTGTCTGATTAATTTATGTTGTGATATATTATCACCTTTTTTTAAATTAATTGTCATTTGTGAATAAGTTTCAACAGATCCAATTCCATATATACATGAAACCGATGCAACAATTATAACGTCATTTCTCTCTAATAAAGATCTTGTTGCTGAATGCCTCATTCTATCAATTTGTTCGTTAATGCTAGACTCCTTTTCGATAAATGTATCAGATCTTGGAACGTAAGCTTCAGGTTGATAATAATCATAATACGAAACAAAGTACTCTACTGCATTTTCAGGAAAAAACTCTTTCATCTCACCATATAATTGAGCTGCAAGAGTCTTATTTGGAGCCATTATCAATGTGGGTTTATTAAGGGTTTTTATCACATGGGCCATTGTAAAGGTTTTCCCTGAACCAGTTACACCCATAAGTACTTGGTCTTTTTCCTTTTTATTTATGCCTTCAATTAAATCATTTATTGCTTTAGGTTGATCTCCTGCTGGATCAAAATCTGATTTTAGTTTAAATTCATGATTATTGGCAATAGACATAATATTGATTTATGATAGAAAGAAAAATATTCAATAGCATTAGTAATTGGAGTTTAAATGGATTTTATTTCACACAGTTTAAAAAAAATTAAGCCATCACCTACAATGGTTATTACAGCTAAAGCAAGAGAACTTAGAGCTGCTGGTGAAAAAATAATTAGCTTATCTGCTGGAGAACCAGATTTTGATACACCAGAACATGTAAAAGATGCTGCAATTAAAGCGATAAATATGGGCTATACTAAATATACCAATGTAGAGGGTATACCTGAGTTAAAACAAGCAATAGTAAATAAATTTAAAAATGACAACGAGATAGATTATAATATGGATCAAGTTATAGTTGGAGTTGGTGGAAAACAGATTTTATTTAATGCTTTGTTTGCTTCATTAAATTCAGGAGATGAAGTAATTATCCCTACACCATATTGGGTTTCATATCCAGACATGACAATATTAGCTGGTGGTACCCCGAAGTTCTTGAATTGTAATGAAGAAAATGATTTTAAAATTAACCCTTCAGAATTAGATAAAATCATATCAGAAAAAACAAAATGGATAATTTTAAATAGTCCTTCTAATCCGTCAGGTTCTTGTTATACAAAACAAGAGTTAATTAATATTGCAGATGTTTTGAGACAACATAAAGATGTGAATGTGATAACAGATGATATATATGAATATATAGTATATGATGATTTTAAATTTTATACATTAGCACAAATTGCTCCAGATTTGAAAGATAGAATACTTACGGTCAACGGTGTTTCAAAAAGCTATTGCATGACTGGTTGGAGAATTGGTTATGCAGCTGGGAGAAAAGATTTAATTCTTGCCATGATGAAAATACAAGGTCAATCAACCTCTAATCCAACTTCAATATCACAATATGCAGCCTTAGCTGGATTGAATGGTGATAGAAAATTTTTAGAACCATGTTTAAAAGCATTTAATGAAAGAAAAAATCTTGTGGTTGAAGGTTTAAATTCCATTGATGGTATAAGTTGTTTAATGCCAAAAGGAGCTTTTTATGCTTACCCAAATGTTTCTGGATTAATCGGTAAAAAAACTAAAAATGGAAAATCTTTAAGCAATGACACAGAAGTTGTTGAGTGGATTTTAGAAGAAGCTAAGGTTGCAGCTGTTCCAGGTAGTGCATTTGGTCTAGAACCATATTTTAGAGTTTCGTATGCGACAAGCACCGAGGATCTTAAAATAGCAATACAGAATCTAAAAAACTCTGTTAGTGAATTGATNTAAATGTATCTTAAAAAGAAAAAGTCATGGGAAATTTCTGAGTCATCGGTAACTGATGAAAGTTATTTTAGAAATAGAAGGTCTTTCATCAGTTCTCTTGGGAAATCAGCATTGATGTTTTCGTTATATCCCTCATTTTCTTTAGCTTCATATCAAACTACAAACAAACTTAATGAAAAATATTTTCTTCCATTGCCTTATACAAGTGAAAAGTTAGCTACGACATACACAAATTTTTACGAATTTGGGTCAAGTAAAAATATTTGGAGAAGAGCTTCAAAACTAAAAGTTGATAATTGGTCAATCAAAATTGACGGGTTAGTTAAGAAAAAGAAAACATTTGATATTGATAAGCTCAAAAAATTGATTGGACTTGAAGAAAGAATTTATAGATTTCGCTGTGTTGAAGGTTGGGCGATGGTTGTTCCATGGTTAGGATTTCCAGTTAATAAAATTTTAGAAATTGTTGATCCAGATAAGGATGCTAATTACGTAAGGTTTGAAACTTTTTATGACCCAAAAATTGCACCAGGTCAAAAACAATCTTGGTATCCTTGGCCATATGTTGAGGGTATATCTCTTGAGGAAGCAAAAAATGATTTAGCTTTTTTTGCAACTGGGATGTATGGAAAAGATATCCCTAATCAAAATGGTGCTCCTTTAAGATTGGTATTACCTTGGAAGTATGGTTTTAAATCAATTAANTCTATTGTAAAAATTACGTTCACAAAAGAAAAACCAATTGGTTTATGGGAAAAATTAGCACCTAAAGAATATGGTTTTTGGGCAAATGTTAATCCAAATGTTCCCCACCCTAGATGGTCTCAAAGTAAAGAGCAGTTATTAGGAACAAATGAATTTCAAAAAACACAAATTTATAATGGTTATGAAGAAAATGTATCTTATCTCTATTCAAACTTTTCTCAACAGGAAAAATTGAAATTATTTAGATAATTTGTTCAATATTAATTTGAAATCTTTATTTAATTTTTTTTGATTATCTAGTGGTATTTTTTTAAAATTGTAAAAAGAATTTTTAAATATTTTTATACTGTTATATTTCAAAAGTTTTTCATGAAAAGACTTAAGTTTACTTTTTTCTTTGTTTAAATAACCCAAAAATAAATTTTTAGTTGTAGAGGCTGTTTCACTAATCATATTTACACTATCGTTAGTCACAACTATATAATCACATATTTTAATTATTGATGGGTAGATATTTGGTTCATCCTTTTTTGAGATGTAAAAGTGANTTGTAAAATCAGAAAATATTTGTTCTGCCAGATATAAAATATTTTCTGGNGTTCTTCTAGATTGGCAAATGANAACATTTGCTGAAATTTTTTTTGCNGCATATTTTATATCAAGTAATAGNTTTGAATANTCTGTATTAGTTGGGGTAAATCTTTTACTTTTTCCACCTAAGAGAACTAATACATTTGGAGATTTAAAATATTTAAATTTTTTTTCTATTAAAGGATTTTTTTTTTTAATTTCTATTTCATTAAATGGTGTAAGTGAACCTATTATTTTAATAATATTATTTTTACGGTAAAATCCATCATGTTCAGGTGTTACAAGTATATCAAAATATTTAGAATAAAAATTTGGTTTTTGTAAATGAATATTAATTATTTTTTTACCATAGATTTTTTTTANAGCTACAGACACTCCTGATAATTTNTTNCCAGTAGTGATTAAATACTTAAAATTATATTTTTTAATTAATTTAAGATTATTTCCTAAATTATTGAAAANTTGTCCAAANAAAGGNAAAGTTCCTAGAAAAGGNTTAATTTCAATTTTAATTTTTTTGAATTCANAAACCTANATTNTTNGCNAGAGCNATTGATTGATTATCAATTCCTTTAATGCCTATTAATAATATCAAGCATTCTGTTTTCATTAGATTTATTTTAAAATGTCTATATTTAAAATTTCATAATTTTTTAANCCNCTTGGAGTTTTAATNTCCACNTGAGAGCCGCTCTCTTTACTCATTAGNCCTTTAGCTAATGGGGATGAGACTGAAATTAATCCTTTTTCTAAATTAGCTTCATAAGGACCAACTATAGAAAATTCTACTTCCTTATCTGCATCTTCATCATATACAGTTACTTTTGTACCAAAAGTAACCCTTTTTCCATCAAGTTTTGTTAAATCTATTACTTCAGCTCTACTTAAAACACTTTCAAGCTCAGTTATTCTTCCTTCAATAAATGATTGTTTTTCTTTAGCAGCATGATATTCAGCATTTTCTGACAAATCTCCATGTTCACGGGCAATCGAAATAGCTTTTATAATTTCTGGNCTTTGAATTTTTTTTAAATTATTAAATTCATTCTTTAAATTTTCTAACCCATTTATTGTAAAAGGTACTTTTTCCATTAAAAAACTCCAATCAATTTAAATATGATTGTAATGAGTGTACATCAATTTTTTTGTTAATTACACTTTTAATAGCAGATGTTACTGCAATAGCACCTTGTATAGTAGTATAATAAGGAATATTGTTTAATAATGCGGTTTGTCTTAATGAAAAACTATCTTCAATTGATTTCAACCCTTCAACGGTATTTATTACGAGATCAATTTCATTTGAAATCATTAAATCAACAATATTTGGTCTTCCTTCAAAAACTTTTTTAACAATTTCACAAGAAATTTTATTATTTTTTAGGAAGTTTGCTGTTCCCCTAGTTGCAATTAAGCCAAAACCAAAACTTACTAGAGATTTTGCAGGCTCAATAATTTTTCTTTTATCTTCATCTTTTATAGAAATAAATATTTTACCTTTTTTAGGAAGGGGTATGTTTGAACCCAATTGACTTTTATAAAATGCTAGTTCAAAGTTTTTATCAATTCCCATAACTTCACCAGTTGATTTCATTTCAGGGCCTAAAATAATGTCAGTGCCTTGAAATCTTGCAAAAGGAAAAACAGCTTCTTTTACACAAACNTGTTTAATNTTATTTTCTTTTAATTTAAGTTCTTGTATTGAANGACCAATCATAATTTGACAGGCATAATTTACAAGTGGATGTCCTGTTGCTTTTGCAACAAATGGTATAGTTCTGCTTCCTCTTGGATTGACTTCTAAAATAAATAACTCATTTTCTTTTATAGCAAATTGAATGTTCATAAAGCCTTTTACCTTTAAACTTTTTGCAATAATTTGAGTTTGATTTTTTATTTTATTTAACATTTGATCAGATATGTTTTGAGGTGGTAACACACATGCAGAATCTCCTGAGTGTATTCCAGCCTCTTCAATGTGTTCCATTATGCCAGCAATAAAAACATCTTTTCCATCAGATATTGCATCAACATCAACTTCCATTGCATTTTTTAAAAATTGATCTATCAATACAGGATTTTTCCCTGATACTCTAACAGCTTCACTAATATATTTATTTAATTGATCCATATTGTGTATTATTTCCATAGCTCTTCCCCCAAGAACATAACTTGGTCTTATAACAATTGGAAAACCTATATTTTCACAAATTTTTTGAGCTTCAATTTTACTTTTAGCAACATCATTAATTGGTTGTTTTAGATTTAAAGACCTTATCAATTTTTGAAATCTATCTCTATCTTCAGCTAGGTCAATTGCATCGACTGAAGTTCCTAAAATTTTAATTCCTGATTTGTCTAACTCATTCGCTATTTTAAGAGGAGTTTGACCACCTAGCTGAACAATTACACCAAGTAATTTTCCATTTTCTTGTTCTTTATTAATGATATCAAAAACATTTTCAAAAGTAAGCGGTTCGAAATAAAGTTTGTCAGACGTATCATAATCAGTAGAAACTGTCTCTGGATTACAATTAATCATAATAGATTCAATGCCCATTTTTTTTAAACTGTAAGACGCATGAACACAACAATAATCAAACTCNATACCTTGGCCAATTCTATTTGGCCCACCGCCAAGAATTACAACTTTCTGTTTTTCAGATGGATTTGCTTCACATTCTGTTATATCTGATAGTTCATAAGAACTATATAAATAAGCTGTTTCAGATGAAAACTCAGCTGAACAAGTGTCTACTCTCTTAAAAGATGGAAAAACATTATATCTTTTTCTAAGATCTATTATTTCATTAACATCTATATTTACTAATTCAGAAATTTTTAAATCTGAAAAGCCCATAGATTTTAGATTTGTTAAAAACTCTTTATTTTTGTGTAGTCCATTTTTTCTTAAAAAATTTTCTACTTCAATTATTCCACTAATTTGTTCTAAAAACCAGAAATCCCATCCTGTTTTATTGTGAATTTCTTTTAAAGAAAAACCTTTTCTAATAGCTTCAGCTATAATTAAAATTCTTTCTGGAACTGGTTCACTAAGTAATTTTTCTAATTCTTCTGAGGTATTGTTATTTATTTGATCTAATCCTGAATAATCATTTTCAAGAGATCTTANTCCTTTTTGAAGAGATTCTTGGAAAGATCTACCTATTGACATNGCTTCNCCAACAGATTTCATTGANGTTGTTAAATATTTTTTTGAGCCTGGAAATTTTTCAAANGTAAATTTTGGAATTTTTGTTACNANATAATCTATNGTAGGCTCAAAGCTAGCAGGTGTNTTTTTTGTAATATCNTTAATTAATTCATCTAAATGNTAACCTATNGCAAGTTTTGCAGCTATTNTTGCTATTGGAAANCCTGTTGCNTTTGAAGCAAGTGCNGAAGATCTGCTNACTCGTGGGTTCATTTCAATAACAATTTGTCTACCATCTTTAGGATTGACTGCAAACTGAACATTTGATCCACCTGTATCAACACCAATTTCTCT
>FUFK010038107.1_pt1 | contig 27278 bp, 31 predicted proteins | sample 1021851 | NCBI WGS metagenome assembly FUFK01 (sample SAMEA51879418, study PRJEB19060) | metagenome
ATACCAGGCAAACAAAAAAACGTGGGCGAGCAAGAGTACGGTTGGGACTATGGCAGAATGACCTTAGATGGTAAGAAGTACATAGACCCTATGTTAAACTTCGGTTGCTATACATTAGGGTATGGTCGTATGCAGATCATGAACTATGTACGTGATAATATGTGTATCAAACCTGAGGTAGCAGAGAATTTTTTTGATGTTCAACCTCTCAAGTTAAACAATGCTGCATGGAAACTAGCAAAGACACTCAAGGGTGTCACAGGATATCGAAGTATCTTTGCACTGAGTGGTAGTGATGCTGTAGAAGGAGCAGTTAAACTTGCTAGTGCATACCAAGCACTTACTAATAAGAGAAAGAAGATAGTTACCTTTGAGGGTAGTTACCATGGATCTACCATGCTAACTCAGAGTATGGGTGGTGCTTTATTTGGTGACCCATTCTATACAATGGATCCTTATCAAAATATATTAAAATTACCAGTAGACTTCGATTTGAATCAATATGATTGGAGTGAGGTAATGTGTCTAGTAGTAGAGAGTTGCCCCTATGTAGACGCTCTCAGACCCCATACAGAGGAGTTCTGGAAGAAAGTGTCACAGATACAGGAGCAAGGTGTTATTATAATAATAGATGATATTTTTACAGGAGGAGGTAAGACAGGTAACTTTGTAGGTTGGAAGAAACTACCAGTGACACCTGACATCTTTACCATGGGTAAAGCAATTACAGGAGGTTACTTCCCATTGAGTATCACCTTATATAATGACAAGATACATCAAGCATTACCTAGAAGGTTTGACTGGGAACATGGATTTACTTATAGTTTCAGTTTACCAGGCATTCTAAGTTGTCTTGCATACATTCAAATACTTGAAGAAGAACTCCTNATGAAGAAGCANAGAGANATAGTAGTNAGGGCNGTTGACNTNTTTCANAATTTAGGTTATACTATNANAGGACANTTTGGAACTATAATTGAGNTTGANNGNGAACANAGAGGAATGTACACCATTCCCATTGATGCTANTGATGAATANTANTATGTACTNGAGNNNCANNTGAAGTGAAGATNGCNATNATAACNGATCAGCACTTTGGTGCAAGGAAGTCCAGTAGGATATTTCACGACTTCTTCAAGANGTTCTATAGAAATGTGTTCTTTCCAACACTTAAAGAACGTGGCATTACCACAGTTCTAGACCTAGGAGATACATTTGACAACCGTAGGAACTTAGATATATGGGCAGCACAGTGGGCAACCCATAATTATTTTGATGTACTAAAGGACATGGGAGTACAAGTTCATGCCTTAGTAGGAAACCACACAGCATATTTTAAGAATACTAATCTAGTAAACACTCTTGTGACTACAGTTGGAGAGTATGATAACGTAACAATATACACTAAAGCAACTGAGGTGGAGATAGGTGGACTACCTATTCTATTCATACCTTGGATTAATGAAGAGAATCATGATGAGACATATGATCTGATAGGGAAGAGTAAGTGTCCAGTAGCAATGGGACACCTAGAACTTAATGGATTTGAAGCACACAGAGGTTACATTATGGATCATGGTGCTGCTACTGCTCCTTACAAAAAATTTGATAAGGTATTCTCAGGGCATTATCATCAGAGAAGTACTAGAGAGAACATCACATACTTAGGTAATCCATATCAAATTTACTGGAATGACTATAAACAGAAACGTGGTTTCCATATATTTGATACTGAAACTCAGCAATTGGAGTTTATACCGAACCCATATACCATCTATGAGAAGATATACTACCATGAGGATCGTGTAAATAGTAGTAAGTTTAAGTATACAGATTACACAAACAATTTTATTAAGATCATTGTAGAGCAAAAGAAGAATACAGATAAATTTGAATTCTTTCTTTCACAACTCTATGCTGCTGGTGTGCATGAAATCAAAGTCATCGAGGATCCATCATTTGAACAAGATTTAAGTGAGGAGATTGATATAGAGAAAGAGGATACTCTTACTATCCTTGAGAGATATGTTGATGACATAGAATATAAAGATAAGACTGCACTTAAATCTATTCTCAAAACCTTATACGTGGAAGCACTAGAGTTAGTATGATGTATGTTTTAGCAATTGCTGGTAAAGAAAAAGAAGGTGCCTATGCTATTCAAGGAAAGAAATCTGACAAGATGGTTTACATGTTCCTTGACAAAGACGATGCTTTACGCTATGCTGGACTTCTGGAAGCTGATGACTTTCCAGAAATGTCGGTGGTAGAGGTGGATGATCGTGAGATCATTCAAGCTTGTGTCACTAGCGGTAACGAATATTATGTTGTCACTCCTGATGATATAGTAGTACCCCCTAGGGAATAATTTTTGTCGAATGATTCTATTTAAAACTGTACGTTGGAAGAATTTTCTTTCAACTGGTAATGCTTTTAGTGAGATACAGTTAGATGCAAGTCCTGCTACTCTGATAGTTGGATCAAACGGTGCAGGTAAATCCACATTCTTGGATGCTATCTGCTTTGCTTTGTTCAACAAACCTTTTCGTAAGATCACCAAGTCGCAACTGGTGAACGCAGTAAACGAAAAGGATCTGCTTGTTGAGATTGAATTTAGTATTGGTTCTCGTGACTATATGATACGACGTGGATTTAAACCTACGTTGTTTGAAATTTATCTTAATGGTCAAATGCTTTCCCAAGAAGCAGCGATCAATGAGCAGCAAAAACATCTGGAGCAAAGTATACTGAGGTTGAATTATAAATCATTTACTCAGGTGGTGATCTTAGGATCATCATGCTTTGTCCCATTCATGCAACTTACACCCCCTAACCGTAGAGAAGTTATTGAAGATCTCCTAGATATTCGTATCTTCTCTACCATGAATACTTTACTTAGAGATAAGGTAAAGGTTGTTAGAGAAAATCTTAGAGAGTGTGAGTATAAAGTTGACCTTGCTAAGAACAAGGTCGAGATGCAACAAAACCTCATTGCTAATTTACAGGAGCAATCAAATGCAAATACCTCCAGACGAAAAGGAGAGATCAAAGATCTTGAATCAGAAATCTCTAGCACAATGGATGCAGTTACAAAGGGATTGGGAGAACTCTCGTCTAAAGAAAAAAGTTTAGAATCATATGGTGACTTAGATAAGGAGCAGACAGAACTCCTAGTATATCAGGATAGATTTAAAACTAAAAAGAAATCTTTTGATAAAGAGTATAAGTTTTTTGAGAAGAATGATACCTGTCCTACATGTCACCAGGCAATTACAGAAGAATTAAAACACGATAAGAAAAAAGTTATAAACCTTTCACTAAAAGAATTAGATGATGCATCAGTAGCACTACAACAGAAACTTGATATCCTACTAGAGAAAATTAGTGAGAGACAGATCGTATCAAATGAAATTAAAGAAATTAATGATAGGATTAGTTCTTACAATAAAGAAATACAATGGAAGAAAAAACAGATACAAGATATAGAAGAAAAGATTAATACAGGTACGGTTGTCTCTCTAAAAAAAGAGAAAGAAAGATTAAAAGAGATGGCCAAGGATGGAATGGTTGTAGAGGAATCCCTACTTGACACTAAGAAACAAAGGGATGACTACGATGCTGTTTCTAATATGCTCAGGGATACTGGTATTAAATCTGTCATCATTAAGAAGTATCTTCCAATCATGAATCAGTTGGTTAACAGATACCTTAAGGAACTAGACTTCTATGTGTCATTTGATCTCAATGAAAACTTTGAGGAGACTATTAAGTCTAGGTTCAGAGATGAGTTTACCTACTCTTCTTTTTCCGAAGGAGAGAAGATGAGGATTGACCTTGCTCTACTATTCACTTGGAGAACTATTGCCAAGATGAAAAACAGTGCCAATACTAATCTTCTTATCTTAGATGAAATCTTTGATAGTTCATTAGATGGTCAAGGTACAGATGACTTTCTTAAAATACTACATACAGTATCGGACAACACTAATGTTTTTGTAATCTCTCATAAAACAGAATCATTACAAGACAAATTTGCTTCAACTCTACAGGTTGAAAAGAAACAAAACTTCTCAGTAATTTCAAAGGAAGAGTAACATGACAACTTACAACGACGTTCCTCATGGAGGAAAATCATTTCATGGCACAAGTACATCTCAGGGTGCAGTAGATGGTAAATATATTGTTGACGGTGCAGAAGAGAAACAAACTTCTTGGTCNGTTCCTAACGTGACAGTACCAACANCAGNAGAACCTGANTTTAGTGGTGACATAACCATTAATACAACTGGCACAGGTTNNCACGATCATNCTGAAATCTTTGCTAGACTAGATGCTATTGATGCAAAACTAGATCATCTTCTAGAACATGCTCATCAACCATATGAGGGTTCAATTACTTTAAATCCTCCTCCTAAAGTTCCATCAGGAAAATCATGAACACACCCAACTGGCAACACCATTCTAAGAAGGAAGCCAAACGTCATCTTAAACCACAGGCATTGCGTCAAGCAAGGAAGCGACGCAACCAGTTAAAAAAGTGTCTACTCAACCGTCCCAAGGGGCGGTTTTTTGCTATCATAGGTATATACAAAACAAAACTGAAATGAACATCGTTAAAGAATCACTCGCTAAACTCCTTGCTCAAGAGGACTTGATTGTTGAAACTAGAAATGTAGAATCTGCACAGTTCAATGTCGAGAGCAGAGTTCTAACTCTACCCAACTGGAAGCATACTTCTACAGAAGTTGTTGATTCTCTTATCGCTCATGAGGTAGGTCATGCACTATACACTCCTAACGAGTGGGACTTTCTTAATGAGGTTCCTATTGCTTTTGTAAACGTAACAGAAGATATTCGTATTGAGAAATTAATGAAGCGTAGATACGAAGGTATTGCTAAGACATTCTACAAAGGTTACAAGAAACTTGAGGAAGAGGACTTCTGCAATATTAAAGGTAGCGGTGTAGATGTTGGTACATTATCATTACAGGACAAATTAAATATACATTACAAGATTGGTAACTTCGTTAAAGTTCCATTCAATGATGAGGAGACACCATTCCTTGCTAAGTGTGATGCACTAGAAACATTTGAAGATGCAGTTAATCTTGCTAAGGAATTACTTGCATACTCTAAGGAGCAGTTTGAAAAACTACAAGAGATGAATGCTAAGGAAGAGGAAGGACTTGGTACAGTTGACAAACAAGAAGGTTCATCTATACCAGATTTTCCAGAGGGCGAAGATCTATCAGAAGGTAAGAGTGAGAAGAGTGATGAGAAGTCAGAACCACAACCATCACAACCAAAGGCAGAAGATACTCCACAAGAGAATGGTGGAAGAGATGCAGGTAGAAATACAGATGAACCACAAGAGTTCAACCCAACTGTAGAAACAATGGATGCTCTTAATCAGGCACTTCAAAGTCTTGTTGATACTGATGGTCAAGAGTTTGATTACATCGAGTTACCTAAGACTATACCTAGTAAGCATTTCGTATCTAACAAAGAAGTTAGCGATCTAATGGATGCATTCTACACAGCAAAAGAGAACCTTAGATATGAGAAAGAGTTTGCTGATGAGTATGACCTAGCAATGTCAAGAGAGTATACTAAAAACATTGATACTGCTGATCAAGATTTTATCAAGTGGAAGATCTCTGCTAACAAAGAAGTTAACTACATGGTCAAAGAGTTTGAGATGAAGAAGTCAGCAGACAGTTATGCTCGTCAGACTATCTCTAAAACTGGTGTTCTTGATACTGGTAAGTTACACACATACAAGTACAATGATGACATTTTTAGAAAGGTAACTACTGTTCCTGATGGTAAGAATCATGGATTAATCTTCAACGTTGATTGGTCTGGTTCTATGTCTAATTGCATCCTTGATACAATGAAGCAAGTATTTACTCTTGTATCATTCTGTCGTAAAGTTGGTATTGCATATGATGTATATCTTTTCTCTGACAACTATGAAAAAGATCAGCACTCTTATGCAGGTAGAGAAGACATTAGTTTAGATGGTAAACTAATCTTACGTGACTTCCGTATGCTCAACGTACTTACAAGTACTAGCAACAATCGTCAGCATGACAGACAGATCAAGAACCTATTCCGTCTTGCAGGTTCATTCAGATATCACAGCAGTTGCGGTGTACCTCACAGAATGAACTTAGGTGGTACTCCATTGAATGAAGCAACTATTTCTCTAAATCACATTATCCCTGACTTCAAGAAGAGAACTGGTTCTCAGAAAGTTCACGTTATCAATCTAACTGATGGTGAGGGTTACTCAGTAAGATATGGTAAGAAGGTTACTTCTCACTATGATGGATCAACATATGTTAATAGCAGAGATTGCAATCCACTTTCTATCTTACGTGATCGTCAAACTGGTAAGCAATACACATTCAATGCTGACAGATACAATCAGACAGATACATTTGTATACCAACTACGTGACAGATTTCCTGAGTGTGAGATTATGAACATCCGTCTTGTTACAGGTAACGATTGGTACAGGTTCAAGCGTCAGTGCTTAGGTTATGAGTTTGATGGTAACCTTAACGATAACACTGCATGGGCAGAAGCAGACAAAGAGTGGAAGAAGACTAGATCTTTCATATGCTTATCTTCTGCATATACAGTACAGTATGCTCTAGCAATATCTGCACTTAATGCTGATGATACATTCGAGGTTAAAGAAGATGCTAAGAAGGCAGACATCAAGAGAGCATTCACTAAGTCTCTTAAGGGTAAGAAAATGAACAAGAAAATCTTATCCTCATTCATCGAAAGGATAGCGTAATTGTTACGCTTCCTTAACATGGTTGACATTTAAAATTTAATATGTTATAACTATACTCAGCACTGTCAGAAATGGTAGTCGTTGTTCTGCAAAGGATGACATGTAAATTTAATCGGAGATAGCTTATGTCTATTAACATGGGTGAGTTGCGTATGCTCACTGATATCGCTAATGATCCTTCATTGGCAGAAGTACGTAGAAAGTTTAAACCAGGTATTGCTAAGGATAGAAACGGTAACTTCAAAAAACGATTGAGACCAGGTCGTAGAAGAGCATCAACGTTCGCAATTCCAGCATCAATACAAAGGAAGGTAAGTGGTAACGCAATAATATCTTACAAACAATTCGATCCTCAACTGGCAACAGTTGTTGTTGTATCCGTCCGTCCTGAGAGATTAGGAGGGGCGGTTGTTGATATTGATGGTCAACATACTGGTCTTATGGGTATCTACTCTGGAGAAGATCCTGAGTTAGATACACTAGAACTACATCATGATCCTAATGCATCTATAGAAGAAGTGATGGAGCAAGAAGCAATCTTATTCAAGAAGTTGAATACAGAGCGTAAGAACCCATCTAAACTTGATGTGATTCGTGTTGATATCTTCTTAGGTAAAGAGGAAGCAGTACGTTTTGAAACAGTTCTTAAGGCATGTGGAATACAGATTGATGGACTTGGTGATCCAGATGGTGATATCCTTAGCACTAAAACTGGTTCACGTATCATCAAAACTATAGAACAGTATGGTGAGAATTACAGTGGATGTATCGTTGCTGCATGTAACCTTATCAGACAACATTGGGCAGATCCTGTAACTGGAAGAGTAAATGATATGAGAGACGATCTCATTCATGGTCTTACAACTTTTCTTGCTATGATTAAGTATGCAGGTAAAGTAAAAGGTTGTTTATCAAATGGTCTTGATGAAAAGAAAGAGTTTGTTACCAGTTGGTTAAACACACATATGGGATCAACCTCCATGAGAAAATACTATCACAATTCTGGTGGTGGTAATACACACTTTAAGATTGCTCACACAATACTTAATGAGTATAACTGGTGGGTTGAGGACAAGGCACCTAAGATGAGTATTAGTCATGAATACTTCCATAAGCATGGTGTTCTAGATCCTAACATCATAGTACAGACACATGATGAGTATGGAAACAAGTTACCTTCTTTACCATCATTTCCCTCAGATATCAAGAAAAAGTAGACAGAAAAATTACTGTCACATACCCCCTTCACAGGGGGTATTTTTTTGGTATTATTAATACATACACAAATTGATTTCCTTTTTATTATTATGCCTTTTGAAAGAAAACTATCCGTCAACTTCGTTGATCAATTACGTGAGCAGTTCGGTAATGAGATAGATGCTTCACACGTTAAGAAATTCGCAACAGCACAAGGTTGTGCATATCCTACAGTTGCACGTAAGTTAAAACAGTTCCAAGTGAAGAAGGGTTCATGGAACCTCACAATTTCTGAAGGCAGAGAGATCCTTGAAAAAGCAATCGCAGCACCTACTGTATTGCCTTCAGTAGAGCGTAACTTAGTACCTGAGACTGATACTAACTTCGTTCCATTCGGTAACTTCAGCGATGTTAAAAAAGTCATTGCTTCTAAGTTATTCTATCCCATATTCATCACTGGTCTATCTGGTAATGGTAAGACATTCTCTGTGGAACAAGCATGTGCTAAAACAAACAGAGAACTCATCAGAGTAAACATCTCTATAGAAACAGATGAGGATGATCTCATCGGTGGTTTCAGACTTGTTGATGGCAACACAGTATGGCACAATGGTCCTGTAGTAGAAGCACTTGAAAGAGGTGCAGTTCTATTACTTGATGAGATTGACCTAGCATCTAACAAGATCCTATGCTTACAATCTATCCTTGAAGGTAAGGGTGTCTTCCTTAAGAAGATAGGTAAGTTTGTAAAACCTGCTCAAGGATTTACAGTTGTTGCAACTGCTAACACTAAGGGTAAAGGTTCTGACGATGGTAGGTTCGTAGGTACTAACGTTCTTAACGAAGCATTCCTAGAAAGATTTCCTATTACTTTTGAGCAACAGTATCCATCTACTATCTCTGAGCAGAAGATCCTTGAACTTCTTAACCCTAACGATGACTTCAACAAGAAGTTAGTTGATTGGGCAGACATCATTCGTAAGACATTCTACGATGGTGGTATTGATGAGATCATCAGTACACGTAGACTTGTACACATTATCAGAGCATATCAAATCTTTGGTAACAGAGAGAAGGCAATCACTACTTGTATCTCACGTTTTGATGAGGAAACTAAGCAAGCATTCCAAGAGTTATATGACAAGGTGGATGCAGATGTTGACTTTGACAAAGAAGTTTGATATGATTAATGCATGGAGTTTAGCGGGTTCTGTCATGGACGGAACCCTTGATGAAGATTATCCCATTATGTCGAAGTGCAAGTATGATGAGGATCAAACACTGGATCTAGCGAAGAAGTACATTGAAAGTACTTACTCACAGCATTATGCTAATGGCAACTTCCAGACCCTTGATCTCATCGAATCAATCGGAGACGCAGAAGCATTCTGCAGATCCAATGCGATTAAGTATCTTAGTCGCTATGATAAAAAAGGTCGTCCACAGGATGACATTCTAAAGGCGGTGCACTATTGTGTACTATTACATTATTTTAGTTCTAAATGAAACTTTCAAAAAGTACTCTTGATATTCTCAAGAACTTCTCAAACATCAACCAATCAATTTGTTTCAAGCAAGGNACTGAGTTATCAACTCTATCCATTCAAAAGAACATATTGTCTCGTGCTAATGTAGANGAANCATTCCCAAGNACGTTTGCAATTTATGATCTAAGTGAATTTCTATCTGGTCTTTCACTATTTGACAATCCAGATTTCTATTTTGAGAATGACAACTATGTTGTNATCAAAGATAGTAAATGTCAATCTAGATATTTCTTTGCNGATCCTTCTACTATTGTACAACCACCAGAAAATAAGGTGGAACTTCCTAGTAAGGANGTATGCTTTANAGTTGCATGGAGTGANATCTCCAACATCATTAAGGCAGCANCAATCTATCAGATTGAAGATCTAGCAGTTGTTGGCGATGGTCAAACTGTTAAACTTGTNGTNCGTGACAAGAAGAATGACACATCCAATAGTTATGCTGTCAAGGTAGGGATTACCGATAAANAATTTTGNTTCAACTTTAAAGTTGAAAACCTTAAGTTGCTACCTGGTGATTATGAGGTTACTATTAGTAANCAGAANGCATCTCTATTCAGAGACGCAANTAGAGATCTTGAGTATCTTATCGCCCTAGAACCTGATAGNAAGTATGAAGGATGATTTTCTATGGGTAGAGAAGTATCGTCCACAAAACATTGAGCATTGTATTCTTACAGATGAACTGAAAGATACATTCCAATCTTTTGTTAAGAAGGGCGAAGTCCCTAACCTACTTTTATGTGGTAGTGCTGGTATCGGTAAGACCACAGTAGCAAAGGCATTGTGCAAAGAACTAGGAGTTGATTCTTATGTGATCAATGGATCAGATGAGGGTCGTTTTCTAGACACNGTACGTAATAATGCTAAACAGTTTGCATCAACTGTATCTTTAACCTCATCGTCTAAGCATAAGGTTATAATTATAGATGAAGCAGACAATACAACACATGATGTCCAGTTATTACTGCGTGCATCTATAGAGGAGTTCCAAAAAAATTGTAGGTTTATTTTTACCTGTAATTTTAAGAACAAGATTATTGAACCACTTCATTCTAGAACAACTGTTATTGATTGCAATGTCAGAGGAAAGGACAAACAACAAATCGCTGCTCAATTTTTTGAACGGTGTCGTGGAATACTTACCGCAGAAGATGTACAGTTTGATAATGCAGTGGTCGCTGAGGTCGTCCAGAAATACTTCCCAGACTTCAGAAGAACACTCAACGAACTCCAAAGGTATGCTTCAACGGGGTCTATCGACACTGGCATTCTGGCGGTACTAAATAACGTCAAACTTGGCGAGTTAGTATCTGCGTTAAAGAACAAAGAGTTCTCTGTTGCACGCAAGTGGGTCAATAGTAATCTCGACAATGATCCTAATGCTATACTGAGAACAGTATATGATAACTTATATNATTCTCTTAAACCACAGAGTATACCTCAAGCGGTTTTGATTATNGGTAAGTATCAATTCCAATCAGCATTCGTTGCTGACCAAGAGATTAATCTCNTAGCAGCACTAACCGAAATTATGGTAGAGTGTGAATTCAAATGATTATGAGTAAACTAATGAGTAAACGTGAAAAGATCAGAGCACAAATGAAATCTAGATTTTATTATTGGTTCTGGGGTGCAGCAACTGTTGCTGTTGTAGGTGGACAACTTTATGTTGGTACATCATATCGTGCTATGGCAAAGTCCTTAGATGCTTGGTTTAATACCGCACTGGAAACATTGCTTGAAAGAAGAGGTACGTACAGACCTTTAGTTCCACCTCCAACAGGTGATTTTAATCGTGATCAAATAGATCTTACTGAGTTAGATCCTGATGATTATATTATTTGGTTAGAAGTTGATGAAGAAGTCTGAACTTATACATTGGAGATTACAGGCAATGCTAAGAGAGCATTCATTTAGTGATCTCTCATACTTAGGTGTTAGGAAAGATAGTATTGGTATTCCACAGCACTGGTATAATATCGGTGGTAATGAAGTACCAGTAGATTCTATAGAAGAATTGGAGAGTGTTGAAGAATGAAACTTAAGACACCTCTAAGGTATCCTGGTGGCAAATCTAGGGCAGTTCCAAAGTTATTACAGTGGTTGCCTAGTAGAAAGATTACAGAATATCGTGAACCATTTCTAGGTGGTGGTAGCATGGCCATAGAAATGACCAGAAGATTACCTGAGGAGATACCCATTTGGGTTAATGATTTATATGAACCATTGTATAATTTCTGGGTTCAGTTAAGAGACAATGGTGACTATCTTCATCGTGAGTTAATGAGAGCAAAGAACTTTCATCCTGATGAAGAGAGTGCAANGAAATTATTTTTAGATGCAAAGGAACAATTAAATGAAGATAACACCGACCCGAAGGACAGAGCGATACTTTTTTATATTATTAATAAGTGTTCTTTCNNTGGTCTNACNGAGAGCAGTTCATTCTCAAAAGCAGCCAGCAATTCCAACTTCTCCATTCGGGGAATTGAACGATTGCCAGAATATAGCGACCTCATCCAACGATGGAAGATCACTAACGTTTCCTACGAGGAACTCGTTTCCGANGANACGTTAACNTTCATNTATGCAGATCCCCCTTATGATATTAAGGATGCTCTGTATGGACATAAAGGTGATAAGCATAGAGGATTTGATCATGCAAAGTTTGCAGACACTATGGACAAATGCTTATGTAATGTTATGATAAGTTATAACAACCATCCTGAGATCGTTCAAAGATTTCTAGATTGGTGTCAGTATGACTTTGCTCATACTTATACAATGAGATCCACAGGTTCTTACATGTCGGATCAAACAAAACGTCGTGAATTAGTATTAACAAATTATGGGAAGTTTGGGGGTTCGTGTACTGCCATAGCGGTAGAGCACAATTATATCATACACGTAGAGGTGCATACTCTACATTTGGCACAGATATACAAAGTGCTGTGATTCAAGGAGGAGAGATCCACTGTCAAACTAAGAGTGGCAGAACTATGATCTACGAAATCAATCAACATGAAACTGGTGTTCGTGGTCCTATTAGAGTGTGGTAATGAAAATTGAACTTAAAGACTGGCTTAACTCTATCAANTTCAATAAGCAAGATCTCACTGCTGATGACCCTACAGCGATATCTTCTTATCCTCCTTACATCATTAATAGATGTTTGTCTGGTACTGTTGATAGTATCTTATTTGCGAACGAGATGAACATGAATGCTCATGTCGATAAGGACATGCAGTATGCTTTCTACCTATATACTTTGAGGAAAAAGAAAAGGTTTTCCCCTTGGTTGAAGAAAGAACAAGTCGAGGACTTGGATCTGGTCAAAAAACACTATGGATATAGTAACGAGAAAGCAAAGGTCGCATTAAGTCTTCTAACCAAATCTCAAATTGAATCTTTACGACACAAATATGACATGGGAGGAAAGAAATGAATGCGATCGAAGAAGTCCAATGGACTGCCGAGAGTATGGTGGAAGTTGGGTTGAAGGAACCCGATGACTTTCTTAAGGTTAGAGAAACATTAACACGTATTGGAGTAGCTTCACGTAAAGAGAAGAAGTTATATCAATCGTGTCACATCCTTCACAAACAGGGTAGATATTATATTGTACATTTCAAAGAACTATTTGCTCTTGATGGTAAGAAAGCAAACTTAAGTACAAATGATGTACAACGTAGGAATCGTATAGTACAGTTACTAAGCGATTGGGGATTAATATCCATCAACGCTAAAGAAGTTATAGCAGATGTAGCACCTCTAAGTCAGATAAAAGTCCTTGCTTATAAAGAGAAAGGAGACTGGACATTAGAGAGNAAGTANAACATCGGTAAGAANAAAGAGGATTAACCGTACTTATAGTATCGGTTNATACCATANCGTATTTTTATAGTTCGTGCTTAAATAGTAGTGTACGCTTCGGGTACACAAATTAAACACTCGCTTATTTAAGGAGAACTAAAATGACTAACTTAGCAAGATATCATGCTGCCAATCTTCCAGATCTAATGGAGAAGATTGCAAGGAACAGCATAGGAATGGATGATTACCTCAATCGATTCTGGGATGGAGTAGACACTACTTCAAACTACCCTCCCTATAACATAATTGAAATTAACAATGTTGAATCGAGGTTGGAAGTTGCCTTGGCGGGCTTCAAAAAAGATGAGCTCAAAGTCTTTACGGAGTTTGGAAAATTACATGTCCAAGGCACAAAAGAAAAACAGGAGGATGATAGAACGTTTAGACATAGAGGAGTGGCCGCAAGGGACTTCACTAGGATCTGGTCACTCTCAGATGATACCGAAATACGAGGAGTCGAATTCACAGACGGATTGCTCGTGGTTAAACTGGGAAAGATAGTTCCAGAACATCACGCTAGAAAGGATTTTATCTAGTCCTACATAGGAGGGATTGACAAAAGTTGATCCCTCCTTTATAATGTAAGAAAGAGTATTTTGCAATGGCAAAAAAGAAACAACCTATAAACGTAACTCCTCCTAACAATCAACCACTAGTCAATTCAGATCGAATTAAGATCGTAATATTGCTTAGTGGTGATAATGTTATTTGCGATTTACAAGAAGCAGTTAACAAAGAGACTGGCGAACGTCAAGCATACATTATGAACTTTCCATACAAGGTAGATTACGATCAACCTACTATGGATGGTACTGGTATCGTTACAGATCCAGAAGTTAAAGTACATTATTCTCCATGGTGTCCTCTTACACCAGAAACTAGAATACCTGTAAATCATAATATGGTTGTAAGTATTCTTGATCCTGTACCTAGTTTACGTGATACATATATTACTAACGTACAGAAAATGGGTGGCAATTTAGCATGACAGTAAAACTTTTGTTATTAAAATCTGGTGAAGAGGTTATATGTGATGCACAAGAACTTGTAGATCCTGAGACAAAAGATGCTATTGGATTTAAGTTACATAAACCTTTTAGATTAGATATTGTATCTGATGAAGAAGGTATTATACTTGACAGAAAGAAGGGTTATCAAGTATCATGGTTTCCATGGGCACCTTTGAGTAAAGATCAAGATTTTTTCTTACCAGGTCATCATGTATTAACAGCATACGATCCTCTTGATTCTATTGCTGAACAATATGTGGAAGCTATTAAAGAAGAAGTTTATGAAAAGAATTTCAAAGCTCATGAAGATGCCATTGCTGGTGCTACTGGTGATGATTTAGATATGGAAGAACTGTTTGCAGAAGCAGAAAAATTATTGGAGGATGATGATGGAAGTGATGGTAGTAATCCTACGATCGGGGATACACCTGATATCGAAGGTGGAACAACTGGAGGAGGAACCGAATTGCCACCTACAGGATCCGTACCTGATAAAGGATGATGGCACACTAGAACCATGGCCACGTTACACAANTGACACAGACGTATTGCTATATTCTGAAACTCTTGCTACAATAGTAGAACCTACAAACGAAATCAAAAAGAAATACGAGATCGTTACTAAATGAGTTTCTACACAAACATACAAATGGTTGGAGACAACTTACTTTACCTTGGATACGAGAATGGACAACGTATTCAACGTAAGTTTAAGTTTGCTCCAACGCTTTTTATTGTCACAGATAAAAAGACTAAGCACAAAACTCTTGATGGTAGGTATGCCAAACCAATAAGGTTTGAATCAATCAAAGAAGCACGTGCTTTCAGAGAGAAGTACGCTGACGTACAAAATTTCGAGGTTCATGGTTATGACAGGTATCTCTATCAATTCATCTCGAAAGAGTTTCCGAAAGAAGTTGATTACGACCTTAAAAGTCTTAAGGTTACATCTCTTGATATCGAGGTGGCATGTGAAAATGGCTTTCCTAACGTGCAGGAATGCTCGGAACCTTTACTCAGCATTACAGTCCAAGACTATATCACACGTAAGATCATCGTATGGGGTACCAAACCGTATACAAACAATAGAGATGACGTTCGTTATATTTTATGTGACGGTGAAGAACATTTGCTCCGTGCTTTTCTTGACTATTGGATTACTAATTTCCCAGATATTCTCACGGGGTGGAACGTAGAACTTTATGACGTACCATATATCTGTGGACGTATGGAGAGGTTATTTGGTGAGAAAGAAATGAAGCAGATGTCTCCATGGAACATCGTGCATCGAGAGGAGATGGAAATAAAAGGTCGTAACCAAATACTGTACAACATGTATGGTATTAATGTTGTAGACTATCTTGACTTATATAAAAAATTTACATATACTAATCAAGAATCATATCGTTTAGATCATATTGCTAATGTTGAACTCGGTCAACAAAAATTAGATCACAGTGAGTTCGAGAACTTCAAAGATTTTTATACAAAAGATTGGCAGAAGTTTATTGATTACAACATCCTTGACGTGGAACTTGTATCTCGTCTAGAGGATAAGATGAAGTTAATAGAACTTGCTATTGCTCTAGCATATGATGCTAAGGTAAACATCAGAGATGTATATTATCAGGTGAGGATGTGGGACACCATCATCTATAATTTTCTGAAAGACAAAGGTGTAGTTGTCCCACCCGCAAAACGATCAGACAAAAATGAAAAATACGAAGGTGCTTATGTCAAGGAACCGATACCAGGACGCTATAATTGGGTGGTCAATTTTGATCTCAACAGCTTGTACCCTCACCTTATTATGCAGTATAATATTTCCCCAGAAACCCTCGTTGAACGACGACACCCGACTGCTACCGTTGATAAACTCCTCGCTAAGGAAGTCAAGATAGAAGGTACATATTGTGTAGCACCTAATGGTGCACAGTATCGCAAAGATATACATGGGTTCTTACCTGAGATCATGCAGAAAATATACAATGAACGTACCTTGTATAAAAAGAAAATGCTCAAGGCAAAGGATGAGTATGAAAGAAATCCATCTGCCAAATTAGAGAAGGATATTAGTAAATTTAATAACATCCAGATGGCACGTAAGATTCAATTGAACAGTGCCTATGGTGCTATTGGCAATCAGTATTTTAGATATTATAATTTACGTAATGCTGAAGCAATTACCTATGGTGGTCAGTTCAGCATTAGGTGGATTGAAAACAAAATGAATGAGTACCTCAACAGGGTACTGAAAACAAAAGGAGAAGATTATGTCATTGCTAGTGATACTGATAGTATCTACCTCAATATGGGTCCTCTGGTCGAGGTTGTATACAAGGGGAGAGAGAAAACTGATGAGAGCGTTGTTGGGTTCCTTAATAAGGTCAGTGAAATGGAACTTGAGCCTTATATTCAAAGTTCTTACGAAGAACTGGCCGAGTATGTCAGTGCCTATGACCAGAAGATGATCATGAAACGTGAGAACATTGCATCGAGTGGTATCTGGACAGCAAAGAAAAGATATATGCTCAATGTTTGGGACTCAGAAGGTGTAAGATACAACAAACCAAAACTTAAAATGATGGGGATCGAAGCAGTTAAATCTTCGACACCTGCACCATGCAGAAAAGCTATTAAAGATGCCATTAATATCATGATGGATGGCACAGAAAAAGACTTGATAACCTTTATAGATAGATTCAAGGATGAATTCAATTTGTTACCGCCTGAAGACATAGCATTTCCTAGATCAGTCAATGGACTACGCAAATTTAAAGCGTCAGGAACCGTGTATACAAAGGGCACCCCTCTACATGTTCGTGGAACTTTGCTTTATAATTTTTATATCGCAAAGAACAAACTCCAGTACAAGTATCCGTTAGTTCAAGAGGGTGAAAAAATAAAGTATATCTATCTTAGACGACCAAACAAAGTTAATAATGAAAACGTAATCTCTTTCCTTAATACATTCCCACGTGAACTGGGAGTGGAAGGGCAGATAGATCGTGATGCCCAATTTAAAAAAGCATTTCTCGACCCTTTACGAATCATCACAAATGTGATAGGATGGGAGACAGAGAAAGTATCTAATTTAGAATTCTTATTTGCATGACTTCATCATTTTTAAAAGGAATTGTCAAAGAAATTGACAATGAATACGCAGGTCTTCTATCTGAAGGCGGTGTAGGTGACATTGATTCATTTGTTGATACGGGATCATATATTTTTAATGCTCTTGTTAGTGGTTCAATCTATGGAGGTGTACCCTCTAATAAGATTACTGCACTAGCAGGTGAGAGTGGTACAGGTAAAACATTTTTCTGTATGGGTATAGTACAGAATTATCTTAAAGAAAATCCTGATGCAGGTGTAGTTTACTTTGAGAGTGAAGCTGCTATCACAAAAGATATGATTGATGAACGTGGCATAGATGGTTCACGTATGATCTTAGTTCCTGTTACAACCGTACAAGAGTTTCGGACTCAGGCATTACAAATACTGGATAAATATCTTGCATTGGACACAAAAGATCGTAAACCTATGATGTTTGTGTTAGACTCTTTAGGAATGCTTTCAACTTCTAAAGAACTAGCAGACAGTGCAGAAGGTAAAGACACTCGTGACATGACTAGGGCACAAGTTGTAAAAGCAATCTTTCGTATTCTTACACTAAAATTAGGAAAAGCTAATGTCCCTCTTATCGTCACAAATCATACCTACGATGTCGTCGGTGCTTACGTCCCCACCAAAGAGATGGGTGGGGGTAGCGGTCTTAAGTACGCTGCTAGTACGATCATTTATCTCTCGAAGAAAAAAGAAAAAGACGGTAAAGATGTCATCGGAAATCTTGTCAAAGCTAAGGCAGCAAAGTCTCGTCTGACAAAAGAAAATTCTGATGTAACTACTAGGTTATATTATGATGCTAGAGGTCTCGACAAATATTACGGATTACTGGAATTGGGTGAGAAGTATGGAGTTTTTGAACGCAAGGGAAACCGTATTGTTGTTGGGGAGTCTAGCGTCTACCCTTCTGCTATTCTCAAGGATCCTGAGAAATATTTCACAGGAGAAATAATGGAGAAGTTAGACTGGGCTGCAGGTCAAGAATATAAGTATGGATCATGAGAGACGATTTATTTGCAATACCTCTAAGAAAATATAATATAGAAAATAACGAGGATTTTATATCATACGCTGATGGAGTGTGGAAAGAACATAAGTTTTCATTACCCTCTCCATTTTTGATGGGGATTACACAACTCGATCCTCATTTAGGTCAAGTGTATACTGATACAGTAGAAACATTTCTCACTGAGATTGGATGTTATGAGACTCATACATGTAATGTAGATGCTATGATTCTAAAAGTCTTAGAGAAGGGTGAGTGTTCTGATAGATTAGACACTTTACCAAGTCATTATACAATGATACATTATATTGATGTTGATGATAAAGATTCTTCAGATGTTTTTCACCATCCATGTAGGTCAATACTAAATGCTTTGCGACCTGCAGCAATTGACGAGTGGAAGGATGCAGCAGGCTTGTATATTAATAAAGGAGATGTTATAATATTTCCATCCTTTATAGAACATAGTACTCCTCCAGTTAAAAGTAAAAATAGGGTTACTATAACACTTCCACTTGTTTTAGAAATGAATGAATAAGGTAGAACAATTAGTATTGAAGAACCTAATCCTTGATGAGGTGTATGTACGCAAAGCATTACCTTTTATCAAGGAAGAATATTTTTCTGATAATTTAGAAAAGAACTTATTTACTGTTATATCTAAATATTTCTCGCAGTATAACGCTCTACCTACTAAGGAAGCTTTGGAGATTGAAGTTGGTCAATTGGATAGTATATCTGATGAACAACATCAAAATATTCTTACATTGATTCGAGATATTGATAACGAAAAATCTGATCCTGAGTGGATTGTAGATACAACAGAGAAATGGTGTAAGGAACGTGCAATCTATCTTGCTCTCATGGAGAGTATTAAGATAGCAGAAGGTAATGATGATAAGAAAACTCCTAATGCTATACCAAATATTTTATCTGATGCCTTAGCAGTTAGTTTCGATAATCATATCGGACATGATTACTTACAAGACTACGAAGAAAGATACGAATTCTACCATAAAACTGAGGACAAGATACCTTTTGATTTGGAATACTTCAACCGTATCACAAAAGGTGGATTACCTAATAAAACTCTCAACATTGCTCTTGCAGGTACTGGTGTGGGTAAGTCTCTTTTCATGTGCCATGTTGCTAGTACTTGTTTACTCGAAAACAAAGACGTTCTTTACATCACTCTTGAGATGGCAGAAGAAAAGATTGCCGAAAGAATAGATAGTAACCTTTTAAATTGTGATATACAAAACTTAAATCAGTTACCTCAGATGATGTTTAATAATAAGATCTCAGCATTGTCTAAAAAGACAGAAGGTAAACTTGTTATTAAAGAATATCCTACAGCATCAGCACACTGTGGTCACTTTAAATCATTGCTGAATGAATTAGCCTTGAAAAAATCATTCAGACCTGATATAATATTCATAGACTACTTAAATATATGTGCTTCATCGAGGTACAGAGCAGGTGCTAATGTCAACTCCTACTCCTACATCAAATCAATTGCAGAAGAACTCAGAGGTCTTGCAGTCGAAGCGAACGTACCTATTGTATCTGCTACTCAGACCACTCGCTCTGGTTTTGCTTCTAGTGACATTGATCTTACCGATACCTCGGAAAGCTTCGGTCTGCCAGCTACTGCTGACCTTATGTTTGCTCTCATCTCTACCGAAGAGTTGGAAGGATTAAATCAAATCATGGTCAAACAGTTAAAGAATAGGTACAATGACCCTACTGTTAACAAACGTTTCGTGGTGGGTATTGACAGATCGAAGATGAGGCTGTATGATGTAGAACAGAGTGCTCAACAAAACTTGTCTGATTCAGGACAAGAGGAGATTGAGAAAGTAAATGAAAATTTATCTAAGAAATTTGCTAGTCTAAAAGTATAATACATACATGTGAGAAAGAATTTACTATGACAATAGATTTTGATAAGTACAGTGNNTTCGTGGATGCTGTCACATCCGATTCCAGTAAAGATTTTGTCTATCTTGCTGATCGTNTGGTTGAACTTGACCAAAAGGGTGCCAATATTGAACGTCTTACCACTGCTGGCGTTGGCCTTGCTGCTGAGTCTGGNGAGTTNTTGGAGATCGTTAAAAAGATGGTNTTTCAAGGTAANCCTTGGAACGACGANAATAGAGAACATCTTATTATTGAGTTGGGTGATGTTATGTGGTACGTAGCACAAGCATGTATGGCATTAGACATCTCTTTCGATGAGGTAATAGAAAGAAATATTAAGAAATTAGAGAAGAGATATCCTGGCGGTAAGTTTGATATCAACTACTCAGAAGTACGTGCAGAAGACGACCTCTAAATTTCATCAAGCATTCCCTTTACTCATATATGAGAAGAAACTTCCTGGTTTCTTGAACTTATTGTACAAGGGATATGATGATGCCAAGTTCGATCACACTACAGGTAAGATCACAGGTGAATTAAATGGTAAAGTTCTAGTCCATCATGATAGGAGACTAGAACTCTTTTTTAAAGCTGTGAAAAAGTGTGTTGTGGAGTACATAGATGCTTTTGCAATAGATAAATCTACATTTGATGTCAATTTTGTGAAGACTTGGTTCACTATATGTGATCCGAATCAAACTCTTCCATGTCACTACCACTCATGCTCACATATATCATGGGTGTATTACCTACAGACACCAGGTGACCCCCTAGTATTACATAAAAAGAACCCTAACGAATGGTTTGGAGATGCGTTTAAACTTATTAAAGAAAATAGATTTAACAANGGTGATGGATATGCAATCNCCCCTCAACCTGAGCATCTTATTATGTTTCCTGGTCATCTTGAACACTATACTACTGCTGAACCCAGAGAACATAAAAGAATTAGTCTTGCTGGTGACATCGTTTTAACCCTTAGAAATAGAACAGATACTGAATCTGGGTTATTGCCTCCTAAATATTGGAAACAGTACTGATAAACCATGGCAAATGTAGCTACTACACCAGAAGCAATTCTAAAAATAATTCGTACTGATGTAGTCTATGGTGAGATGAGGGCTATATTTGATGTTGCTGATAGTAAACAATGGTTTCATACAGACACTTGGGATAAAAAATCATTTGGTCATGTAGAGGGTAAGAAGCAGATAGTTTTTAAGACTACCTATGAAGGTGTAGCCAACATTATAAATTCAAGGAAGAGAGAAAATTGGGTATCATCTGCAGTTGTTAAAGCTAAAAGTACTTTTGAACCTAAAATACAGACTATGGGTAAACCCCATATCTATTTGAAAATTGGTTCACAGACTATAAAGTTTGAAGGCACTAAAGATAAAGGTGGTGGAGGTGGTAAAAAGAAAGTCAACCCTAATGATATGACTATGATGCAGGAACTAGGATCTGCATGGGTATTTTATCAAGCACTTAACAAGGGAAAAACGTGGTCAGACTGGACTAAATTAAAAAATGATCCTGATGTTAAAGGAGAGTTGACTAAAATATGGGCTAAGTTTGGAGATAATTGGGTAGAAAGTGGTGATGAATGGGCACAGAATTTTTATGCTCAACAAAAAGCATTACTTTCAAAATTAGGTGGTACTGCTTGCTGTCAGTTTGATCAATACACACATTCAAACAAGTATACATTACCTGGTATGAAAGGTGATTCATTCATGGATTGGATTACTGGGCAGATAGGTAAGATGGGTGTTACTGGTAAAGATAACTGGAACCCTGCTGACATATGGTTGATTCAAAGTACGTTTGAGAAACAAGCNCGTGAGACTATNAAGNNNATGCTTGATGATGTTGATCCTNTAGAGATNAAAAGGGAAAAAGTTAACGCATATATGAGAGCATTATTTCAAGAAAAGAAAATCTTTGGTATATCTCTTAAGAAAGTTACTAAACAAGAAGCTAAAGTAGTATATTTTAACCACCATGAGGATTTCTTTACAAAGAACTGGAAGGGTGAAGGTTCATATGGTGGTAAAGGAACTGATGCACAGATTATGTCTTATGACAGTGCTATATGTAAGTGTGGTAAGAAGGAAGAGGGTGGTAAATGGACTATGGAAACTCAGGATATGATATGGTATGTTCATGATACAAATAAGGATAGTTATAAGTTCCAAATTAAGGGAAATAATAGTACAGGTTTTTCTGGACTAAAGTATGAACCTACTGCTGAAGGACATGGTGAGGCTAGGTTAGGTAAAGCAACTGTTGATTTGGTACTAGAAAATCTAAAGAAGCATGGTGTATCTGATAAATTCAACAAAGATAATAGTTCATATCCACATACTGCTGATGAGTTTATTGATAATAAGGGTAGTAATGCTGGTCAAACTTGGTTGCAAATGATTCAATGTTTGTTTACTAATGGGGTTGATATGGGTGCAGCCAAAAGTGCTCAAGAAGCATATGATAATATCCTTGCTGTTTATGATGAAGCTAATGGNTCACCTCATCATGCTAATGCAAAATTNCAGGAGATTAGGTGGTTGTGTGCTTTCTTTGCAATTAATAAAAAGGATCGTTTTGCAACAGATATGGTATGGATGGCAATGAAAGCTGGTCGATCATACGGTGCGTATGCTAAAATATATTAATGGCTAAGAATACTCACCTAGAACACCTAGAAGATAGCATACTCCTTGATGGTAAACAGGGGGCAGTAGATGCTTTTATGTTTTTGGATGAACTAAGTAGAGTTTTTAGTACAACAAGTAGTAGTAGTATGAAAATTACTACCAAATGGGATGGTGCACCTGCTGTATTTTGTGGTACATATCCTGGTACTAATTATTTTTTTGTTGGTACTAAATCAATTTTTAATAAAGGTGCTAAAGTTAATTTTACTCCAGAAGATGTGGATGTGAATCATGGCAATTCGCCTGGTCTTGCTGCTAAATTGAAAGATTGTTTAAAGTATCTACCCGAATTGAATATTCAAGGTGTGGCACAGGGNGATCTATTGTTCACTGATGATAAAGTAAAGAAGAAAATTAATAATCAGAACTGTATTATATTTCAACCTAACACTATTACCTATTGTATACCTGAGGAGGATGAGTTGTATGAAAAAGCTGCGTCTGCTAAACTAGGAGTGGTATTTCACACTGAATATGTTGGGAGGGAACTTCATAGCATGAATGCTAAGTTTGGATATAATGTTAACAATCTAACTAAGAGTAGTAATGTCTTAGTATTAAGTGCAGAGACAGGAGAACTTGGTAAGGATACATTATTAACTCCAGAAGAGAAGAAATATGTAAGTACTATTACGAAACAACAGAATTTAGTTGCAGGTTCTTTCTTAAATACTCTTGCAGAGCATAATGCAGGTAAAGATCAGTTGGCACTTGGAACTAGACTGAAGATATTTTTTAACCAGTATGTTAGACAGGGTAAGAAAATGGGTAATCCACCTAATGTTATAAAAGAGTTTAAAGATTATTATATGGGAGTGGGTCAGAAGGAAGCGGATAAATTAAAGACAGCTAAAGGTAAAACAGGTAAACTTGCTAAGGTATACAGTGGTCTACGTCAGGTTGATTCGCATCAAAAAGATTTAGAGAAAACTATTAACCTCTATAAGAACTTACAAAGTGCAAAAGAAATATTCATTCGTAAACTAGAGAAGGGTGAGAGGTTTGGAACTTATCTACGAACAGAAAATGGATACAAGATAACTGCACCAGAAGGTTATGTTGCTATTACAGAGGGTGATAAGGCAGTTAAACTGGTGGATCGTTTAGCATTTAGTACTGCTAACTTTAATGCTGAAAAAAATTGGGTTGCAGGAGACACTAAGAGATGAAAGGAACTAAAAGAGTAACATTAGCATATGGTAGATTTAATCCTCCTACCATAGGACATGAAAAATTAATTAAAACAGTCCAGAAATTAGCTGGTTCAGATGATTGGTTTATCATACCATCATTCTCATTTGACAAGGGTAAGAATCCTTTATCATATGAATATAAAACACAACTAATGGAAGATATGTTCCCTTTTGCTAAGGGTCATATTGATACAGGTGGTTGCTGTAAAGATCCTTTCTTTGCAATGTCTTATATGTCACAGAAAGGATATACAGATGTTAAATTTGTTGCTGGTTCTGATCGTGTGACACAGTATCAAAAAGGATTTGCTCCTGTAGAAGAGGGAGGACAGAATGGAAAGATGGGAACTAAAACTCCATTTGCATTTAATTCTGTTGAAGTAATATCTGCGGGCGAAAGAGATCCAGATTCTGAGGGTGCATCAGGTATGTCTGCAAGTAAGCTCCGTCAATTAGCAAAAGAAGGTAAGACTACAGAGTTTATGAAGGGTCTACCAGATACAATTTCCGCGTCTTATAAGGTTGCAGTAATGAATAAGATACTAGAAAACATGTAACCCGTATAAATAAACTTGATATGTACACATATATTAATGAAATCTTTCTCTGAGTTCGCAAAGAAAACTAAGGTTGCGGAAGCAAAGATCACCAAAGATAAGTTCTATAAGAATGAAGTCTATAAGCAAGGTGAATGGGTGCTTACCGAGAACGGCCAAGTAGGGAAGATTTTACGTCGAGGACCTAACTATGTGTTGTGTCTTACTGCTGAAGAAACTACCTTCCGCACTTGGATTACAAACATCAAAGAGGTATTCGAGATTGGAACTGACGCATATCGTGAGTATGTAATGTCGCTTACACCAGGTCAGAAGACACAGAAACCTTCAGGCACTGTAAATGTAAAGCAAACAATTCCAACAGACCCCAAAAAAGATAAGATGAGCCATCACGAGGAAAAAAGTTTAGCAGAATTAGCTGCTGAAACAAGTTTAAACACACAGTTCAAGTCTATGAAAGAGACTTGGAGATATGATTACTCTGCAGTCATAGGTAATACAGACATCAAAGGCAAGGGTGCTGATGGTGTAGGTGGTGGTGACGCACCAGGTATGAAACTTGCTGAACCAAAGGGTGAAGAAGGAAAACCAGACGTAAAGAAAGTAAAGCATTCATGTGTTACTAAGGTAGAACATCCAGAATGGGGTGCAGGTAACTGTCTAAAAGGAGAGCATACACTCTTAGAAGATGGAACTGTAACACACTATGATATTATGTTCGAGCATGGACTAGAAAAGAATGTTCCTGTCGAATCATTTAAGGTTACAAGAGAAGCAGTGCATGAGCATGTTGCTAGACCAGAAGGAAATCCAGAGGAACCAATTCCAGATCTACCTTCAGGTCCACATGGACAGACATATGTAGAACCTGCAATCAAGTCAGAAGGATACGGTAAAGGTAGTAAGAAGAAAAAGAAACAGGAAGAAAGAGCTGAAGTCGTAGGTGAGGGCAAGGGTCTTTATGCTAATATCCATGCTAAGAGAAAGCGTGGTGAGAAGATGCGTAGTAAAGGTGACAAGGGTGCACCAACTGAACAGGACTTTAAAGACTCAGCAAAGACAGCTAAGAAAGAATCATTTACATTCTCAAAATTCAGGAGTATCGCTGAAAAAAAGTAACCTCGACTATCGAGGTGATGCCTGAACTGGAGGATCCCGATGGTCGTAAACAGGCTAATGAACCTATGGCGAAGGTCAATGAAAAGACTGGGAAGGTAACGAAGATGGCTTGCAATCACACCAAAGAAGGTGTAGAATGTCCAGTACACGGTAAGAACGGTTGCCCGAATATAATAAACGTCAAGTAGAGTATGAGAAAAATTTGGCAAGAGGATGTGATCTCTGATCTATCCTCATTTCGTAATCTGAAAAATCAATATAAACAGATCATTCCAGAGATCATACGATTTGTGGAGGTCAATCAACCTATACTTTCTGAGTGGGTATTAGATCAGTGGGTAGAGGATAGAAATTTAGGTAGAGTACAGCTNTGGGATGGATCATGGACAGTNATTCCCATGCCACTCAATGCTATAGGAACTACAGCAACAGAANANGANTTTGAACTCAGCGANATGGTATCATTCGTTGAGTTATTTAATACNACNGTAGAAAAGGTACAAGAAGTATTACCTAANNTGACTGNGAGTATGCAAGAANTGTGNCCTACNTTCTACAATGCTATAAAAGAAGATGTAGATGGTATGTTACTTAAGTCATGTACCATTAGTAAACTATCACCAGGCACAAAGATCAATCCACATAGCGGTGATATAGATTCATTACGTTTACATTATCCTATAATAGAGGATGAAGGTGCATGGTTANNTGTGCGTGGNNGNAAGAGNNCATGGAAGGTNGGAGAACTCTTTGCATTCCATGATCATGANAANCANTGGGCACAACATAANGGAANNCATGANAGAATNGTNGTTATTATGGACTATGCACTGTCCCAACTAGAAGAAAGAGGGATATCTATAGAAAAATGGGAAGAAGAACCTGCTATATAATATATAAATTGCAATTTAATCATGACTAAATTTTTACTCCCCTTTGCTATCAACATTATTGATAAGGCAGTAGACAAAATTCCTGAGGATCTAGAAGATAAGATCAAGTTATTCCTTATCGGACTACTTGAGAAAGCAGCAGCAAAATCAGGAAACAAAGTAGACGATCAACTAGTCGCAGCACTGAAGAAAGCTCTACTTGAATAAATATACTATAGACAACTTTTAGAATCGGAGATTGCCATGTCGCTTTATGGTAAGGATGACAGCAATGACAATAAGACCAAAGCGGGTATTGGTGTCGCTGCT